>Ga0081455_10001523_pt1 | contig 28570 bp, 29 predicted proteins | sample TabmetS3T2R1_FD_70207 | JGI IMG/M metagenome (GOLD analysis project Ga0081455, IMG submission 70207) | Tabebuia heterophylla rhizosphere microbial communities from the University of Puerto Rico - S3T2R1 | ecosystem: Host-associated > Plants > Roots > Rhizosphere ... | reverse complement strand
AGGCGCGTCGCGATGACGGTGGAGCGGCGGCGGCGCTGCTGGCAAAGCACAGCGGAACGCGACTGGTTGCACCCGCGGGCAGCACAGCAGCGCGGCCGGCGAAGCTGGGCCCGACCTTCTACAAGCTTTCGGCGACCTTCTTCCTCGCTGCCTCGGCAGGGCTGATGGTGCTGAGCCAGGCGCGCGAGATCGTGGCCGTCTATGGCGGAGCGGCTGCGCTGGCGGTGGCCGCCACCACCGGCATCACCGCAGCGATCGCGTTGGCGCGCATCAGCGGCGGTTGGCTGGTCGACCGGTTCGCCGTGCCGTACGTCATGTGCGCGGCGCATGGGCTGGCGCTCAGCGGCGGGCTGCTGCTGACACTTTTTCCGGCGCCCTTCACCGCGGTTCTGGGGCTCGCGATGGTGGGGATGGGCTACGGCTTCGTCTCCGGCTCCACCGCGGGAGGAATCGCCGTCTACTGGCCGCCTGCCGACTACGGACGCGTGGCCGGCCGCACCTACATCGCCTGGTGCCTCGCCGCCGTCAGCCTGCCCGTGCTGGCCGGCTACCTGTTCGACATGACGCGCGACTATGGTGCGGCGATGCTGATTGCCGCCGGCGCGAACCTTGCGGGCATGGCCACGGCGCTGACAATGCCGAGGCGAGGATCGCTGGAGAAAAGCTGACTGCTTCTGATCATTCCCTACTGCATCATCTCCTGCTCGGCCTGCGTGCCGTACTGGCAGATCGACTAGGCGCGGCGAGACCGGGAACCTAGGCAGACGCTGTTCAGCCAGAGGAGCACCGGCATCGCCTGCCCTTCCTGCGGCAAGCGTCTGTACACGTCCTGGACGGGCCCCAGCGGCATTCCAGGCACGGATGGCTGGAACGGAACCTAGAGAATGAAATCCGAACTCTGCAGCGTGTAGGCGCCCTTTAGCAGGATCTGAAAGTCGGCCACCGTAGGACCGTAGGTGTGAACATTGCCTTCGATGACCGTGTGGCCGGCGCCATCATCGAACTGACGCAATTCCCCTAGCGCACCCGAAAAGGCGGCACTGCCGATGAAGGTGAATGCCTGGTTCCCGAGCGTATTCTCGTCGGCATCTATTGCCGACAGATCGATGTGGTCGGAGCCCTGCTGGAAGTCGTCGATCGTGTCGACCACTGACAAGTACGAGTCGCCGAACGACATGTAGGCAAAGATGTCTGCGCCCGCGCCGCCCAGGAGTTCGTCGGCGCCGTTCTCGCCAATCAGCAGATCGTTGCCCGCGCCGCCAGCGATCTTGTCGTCGCCGCTGCCCCCGTTCAGCGTGTCTGCCCCGCCGAGACCGCCCAAAGTATCATTGCCAAACCAGCCGTTAATGATGTTCGCGCCTGTCGTCCCGACCAGCCTGTCATTCCCCATTCCCCCGCCCAAATTCTCGATGTCCCGCAGCCGATCCATGCCATATCCAGTGTCCTGAGCCACCGTGATCGTGAGGTTGATAGTTGCATCTACTGGGGCGCCGATGGTGAGGCTGGGGAATTCGATAGAATCGATGCCATCTCCTCCAATGAGCAAGTCATCGCCAACGCCAAAGACAAGGATGTCGTTGCCGGCGTCCCCCGCGAGCACGTCGTTGCCAGAAGTGTCAAAAAGGCGATCGGCACCAGCACCACCACGTAGGACATCGTTTCCGGCGCCATCGTTCAATTCGTCTGCGCCAGCACCGCCCCCCAAAACGTCATTTCCGTCGCCACCCGTAAGCGAGTCGTCGCCAGCACGACCGTCAATCACATCATCGCCGTTCCCTCCGCCGAGACTGTTCGCCAAGGCGTTGCCGCTCAGGTGGTTGTCGGCCTGGCTGCTGCCGACCACATTCACGATGTTGACGAGCGTGTCGATGCCCGTGCTGCTGCCGGTGTTCTGTGGGCCGCTCACAGCGAGGTCGACCGTGAGCGCGCTGGTGGCAGAACTGTAGTCAACGCGGCCGTCGCCCATCCAGTCATTGCCGGCTCCACCGATAAGGACTGATACTCCGTTGCCGTGCAGGATATCGTCTCCGGCACCTCCGTTGAGTGTGCTCGGGCCGTTAGCGTTGAGGATGTCATTGCCAGTTCCACCCAGCAGTTTACCGCTCCCCGTCAGCGTGTCGTTGCCGCCGCCGCCCTCAAGCCGGAAATAGGGGTTTTCGATAGTGCTTCCATGGACCGGAAGCTCCATGACGTCATCGAAGTTGGAGCCGATGAAGCGCCTGACGTTGCTGACATGGTCATGGCCGGCAGCACCCGTGACGTTGCCGTCCGGCGCCACTAAGATGGCGCCCGCCGCCGAGGAATAGTCGACCGTATCAAGAGTAGATGGGAAAGTGGTGGGCACGCCGCCATCGATTTCGTCGTCACCTGCGCCGCCGATCAGGACATCGTTGCCAGGCCCACCAAAAAGGATGTCGTTGCCGTTCCCGCCATTGAGGTAGTCGTTGCCCTCTAGACCGTTAATGCTGTCGTTATCGTCGGTGCCGGTGATAGTGTCACTGCCACTTGTGCCGGTGAGCGTTGCCATGGTCACTTCCTCCCATCGATGAGTAGCTATAGTTGTGGAGCCGATCTATAGCTCTATCCGCAACGTCGGGAAAGCCTCCGTTTTGAGTGACGCAGTCACCAACGCCGCTAGTTCCGCTTCAGCGACGGCACGCTTCAGCGATGGCACCGGCAGCATCTGGACTCGCAACACCATTAGGCGCTCGATGATGCTGTCGACCATGTCGGCCTCGATGTTGGCCCTGAGCGGCTCCCCAAGCCCGACGATCGGCAAGGGCAGCATGGCCAGGCGCACAGACTTCCGATCCTCGCTCAAGGTCCACATATTATCGGTCGGCATCTCGACCCGGCATCATGTCGTCACGATCCGTCATCGGCGTAGTAGCGAGTTCGACACTACGTCCGGGAAGTCGGGCATTCAGGTCCCGAGAGCGTGCATATCGCGCGCCCAATCAGTGGACTGCGTTGTTGCGCCGCTGCATTGCGGCAGAGCGGCATTCGTTGGCTTGACGGGCGAGCTGTCGCTGGCTCGGCGATGATCGACGTTATTCGGCAAGCCAGCGCTGAGCTGCGCGATCTTGTGTGGACAGGGTGGAGCATGTTCTATCGACTCAACAACGGGAACGAAGTCTATGTCCAATCTGACGCCTATGCGGGACAAGGATCGACCGAGGTCATTGAAACGGATCTCATCGGAGGAGATCGAAGCACGGCGACTCTTCCAGAGTTTTTGGAGAGTATCTTCCAATGGCAAGGCAACGATCGTTCGCGCCTATCGTGAAGATCGGTCGAAATACAGATATCCCGGCGGTGAGACTTGGAATCCTTGCATGGCCGCACGCGCGCAGCCGGTGTACACCGAGAATGCCGGCGGCACGGGCGGCACGCTCAGCATCGGCAGCGGGTCAACCAGATCAGCCTTACCCTTGTCGGGCGACTACGAGGGCTCGCTGTTCCATGCCGGCGGCGACGGCCATGGCGGGACGGCGATCACCTACGGGCCTGCGCAAGCGCAGGCGGCAGATCTGCTGGCTATCGCGCATTCCTGACGCGAGCAGATGTTGATCTGAAGGCTCGCATGCGAGCAAGCTTGACCGGGAGGTGACGGCAGCGGAGGGTTGCGTCATGTCTGTTGTTGCGCCCTCCTCGCCCGGGCCGAGCGACCGTGGGCGGCACTGCCGGCGGCGACACTGCTGAACCTGCCACTGGGATCGGTCTACTCGTTCAGCGTGCTGCTGCGCCCGATCGAGCAGGTTCACGGTGGGCTCGGTCAGCGCAGCGTTCCTCCATCGTCGCATCGGCACCCGTCCTGCTGGTCATCTGCGCCATCGTGGCTGGCGGCGGCATCGCGCTCGCGGCGCAGGCGACGGGGCTCGCGTATTGTTGCTGGGCTACAGCGTCCTGCTCGGCATCGGCAGTGGCGTGACCTACATCCTGCTGCAGCAAGGCGCGAACATGCTTGTCCGGCGACGTCGCGGGCTGGTGAACGGCACGGATGCTGAGTAACGCTGATTGGTCGGACAGATTGTTGTGCAACTGGGACGGGCCACGATCAGCCCGCCGCCGGCTGCTGCGGAACGTATCAAGCCTGCCGGCCCGGCCTCAGCGCCCGGAGCACGCCGACGATGAGCGTGGCTCGCCCCTCAGAGCGACGGCGGCCGTTAGGTTAATGGCGGAGAGGGTGGGATTCGAACCCACGGTACGCTTGCACGCACAACGGTTTTCGAGACCGTCCCGATCGACCACTCCGGCACCTCTCCGAGGGAGCCGCTTATAGGGGGGCTGGTGGCCGCGGGCAACCCGAACGATCGAACGGCACCATCGTTGAGCGTTGCCCTCGCCAAAGATATTACTTGACTTTGTTTACAGCGTGGCTTAAGTTCGTCCAATGATGCCGGTTTCGCTCCGCCTCGCCGGACCTCTCAAGGTAGCGTCGCGAGTCAATTCCGCGTTGCGAACCAAGCTCCGAGATCGGCTCCAGATTCGCTAGCGGAAAATGCGGGAAATGCGGAAATTCAGTCGCGGTGCCGCGGCGCGCAAAAGTCTGCCTGCAGAACGTTGACTCCAGGCTTTTGCTGCGTATATTCCGCGCTCCTTCGGCGGGTCGCAATGGGCCCGCCGCGTTTGTTCGTGCCTCCGGCATTTGGGGATCCGCCCCGCCGTTCCCCTAGGAATGGTAGGATGAGCCCGGGCAGGGGAGGCTTCAGTCAGGTGCCGCATGATCGCCGTTATCCGCACAGGTGGAAAGCAATACACCGTCGCTGCCGACCAGGAGCTCACGATCGAGAAGATCGAGGGCGAGGCCGGCGCTCAGGTCGAGTTCACTGACGTCCTGATGGTCGGCGACAAGGTGGGCGCGCCCACGGTGGCCGGCGCCAAGGTCGTCGGCTCGATCGTCAAGCAGGCGCGCGGGCCGCACCTGATCGTCTTCAAGAAGCGGCGCCGCCAGAACTCGCGGCGCAAGAACGGTCATCGTCAGGACCTGACGGTGGTCAAGATCGAACAGATCGTCGCCTGAGCAGCAGGCGACCGGAGAGACTGAGATGGCACATAAGAAAGCAGGCGGCTCCTCGCGCAACGGCCGCGATTCCAAGGGCCGGCGGCTCGGCGTGAAGATGTTCGGCGGCCAGAAGGTCGTGGCAGGCAACATCCTGGTGCGCCAGCGCGGCACCAAGATGGATGCCGGTCGCAACGTCGGCATCGGCCGCGATCACACGCTGTTCGCCACGACCGACGGCGTCGTCTCCTTCCGCACCCGCACGGGCGGCAAGGTCGAGGTGAACGTGCTCCCCGCGCCGGCACCCGCTCCGGAGAAGCTGGCCGCCGAATAGCCGTTCCCGTCCGATCGGATTGCTTTGAGGGGGAGCGGCTCGCCGTTCCCCCTTTTGTTTTGGACCGACACCATGAAGTTTCTCGACCAGGCCAAGATCTACGTCCGCTCCGGCAACGGCGGCGCGGGCTGCGTGGGCTTTCGCCGCGAGAAGTTCATCGAGTTCGGAGGGCCCGACGGCGGCGACGGCGGCAAGGGCGGCGATGTCGTCCTCGAATGCGTCGATGGCCTGAACACGTTGATCGATTATCGCTACGCCCAGCATTTCAAGGCCGAGACCGGCCATCACGGCATGGGCGGCCAGCGCACCGGCGGCAAAGGCAAGGATGTGATCCTGCGCCTGCCGCGCGGCACGCAGGTCTTCGCCGAGGACAACGAGACGTTGCTCGTCGATCTCACCGAGGTCGGCCAGCGCATCGTCCTGTGCAAAGGCGGCGACGGCGGCTACGGCAACCTGCACTACAAGAGCTCGACCAATCGCGCGCCGCGTCGCGCCGACAAGGGCTGGCCGGGCGAGGAGCGCTGGATCTGGCTCAGGCTGAAGCTGATCGCCGATATCGGGCTGGTCGGTCTGCCCAATGCCGGCAAGTCGACGTTCCTCGCCGCCACCTCCAATGCGCGCCCCAAGATCGCCGGCTATCCCTTCACGACGCTGCATCCCGGCCTGGGTGTGGTGAAGGTGGGGGATCGCGAGTTCGTGATGGCCGACATTCCCGGCTTGATCGAAGGCGCCCATGAAGGCGCGGGCCTCGGCACGCGCTTCCTGGGGCATGTCGAACGCTGCCGCGCGCTCCTGCATCTGGTCGACGGCACCGAGGACGATGTCGCCTCGGCCTATCGCACCGTGCGCGCCGAGCTCAAGGCCTATGGCGGCAACCTCGCCCGCAAGAAGGAGCTCGTGGCGCTGAACAAGACCGACGCCATGACCGAAGAGGATATCGAAGCCAAGCGCGCCGCGCTCGCCAAGGCCAGCCGCAAGACTGTGCACGTGATCTCAGGCGTCTCGGGTCAAGGCGTGCAGCCCCTGCTGCACGAGCTGGTGAAGCTCGTCGAAAAGCAGCGGGATACCGAGAAGGACGCCGGCAAGGACGCTGCCAAGGACGCTGCATGACTCCCGTCGAAAGCGCACGTCGGCTGGTCGTCAAGATCGGCTCCTCGATCCTGGTCGACGAGGCCAGGGGCGACGTGCGGCGCGACTGGCTGGAGGCGCTAAGCGACGACGTCGCCCGCCTGCACAAGAGCGGCTGTGAGGTGGTGCTGGTTTCCTCGGGGGCCATCCGGCTCGGCCGCAGGCATCTCAGGCTGCCATCCGGTCCGCTGAAGCTCGAGGAAAGCCAGGCCGCCGCCGCGACCGGACAGATCCAGCTCGCGCACGCCTATCAAGAGGCGCTGGCGCGCCACGGCATCACGGTGGCGCAGATCCTGCTGACGCTCGACGATTCGGAGGAACGCCGACGCTACCTCAATGCACGCCAGACGATGGCCACGCTGCTCGCGCTCAAGGCCGTGCCCGTGATCAATGAGAACGATACAGTGGCGACCGACGAGATCCGCTTTGGCGACAACGACCGTCTGGGCGCGCGCGTGGCCGAGATGATCTCGGCCGACACGCTGGTGCTGCTGTCCGACATCGATGGTCTTTACACCGGCGACCCGCGCATCGATCCGTCGGCAACGTTCATTCCCGAGATCCGCGAGATCACCCCCACCCTCTCGGCCATGGCCGGCGGCGCGGCATCGGACCTTTCCAATGGCGGCATGGCCACCAAGCTGATCGCCGGCCGGATCGCCATGGCCGCGGGCTGCCGCATGGCGATCGCCGATGGCCGCCCCGTCGGCACGCTCGGCGCCCTCATGGACGGCAAGGCGCGCTGCAGCTGGTTCCTGCCCGAGGGCTCGCCCTTGTCGGCGCGCAAGAAGTGGATCAAGGGATCACTCAAGCCGGCCGGCACACTGACCGTCGACGACGGTGCCGTGCGCGCCCTCTCGGCCGGCAAGAGCCTGCTGCCCGCCGGCGTGACCGGCATCGATGGCGAGTTCAGGCGCGGCGATGTCGTCGACGTGAAGGACCGCCTGGGCCGCGTGCTGGCGCGCGGATTGGTGGCCTATGCGGCGGAGGATGCCCGCCGTATCGCCGGTCGAAAGAGCGGCGACATAGAGCACCTGCTGGGCTTTCGCGGCCGGGACGAGATGGTCCATCGCGACGACCTCGTGGTCGAGTGAACGCCGCCGGGTCTATACTGGAGACGCCGATGAACGTGCAGACCAAGCCTGCGGACGATGTCGCCGCCCTGGTTGCGGAGCTGGGCCGGCGCGCCCAACAAGCCGCTGCCGCGTTGCGCACTGCCGCGACCGAAACCAAGGATCGCGCGCTGGCCGACGCGGCGCGGCTCATCCTCAGCGAGAAGGCGTCCATTCTCGCCGCCAACGCCAAGGACATCGAGGCCGCCAAGGCGGCCGGCATGAACGCAGCCATGCAGGACCGCCTGCTGCTGAACGACGCCCGCATCGAGGCCATGGCCAAAGGCCTCGACGACATCGTCGCACTGCCCGACCCTGTCGGCGCCAAGATCGAGGAATGGACACGTCCCAACGGGCTGGTGATCAGCCGGGTGCGCGTGCCGATCGGCATCATCGGCGTGATCTACGAGGCGCGGCCGAACGTGACTGCCGATGCGGGCGCGCTGTGCATCAAGTCGGGCAATGTCGTGGTGCTGCGCGGCGGCTCCGACAGCTTCCATTCCTCGCGCGCCATCGTCGCCTTGCTGCGCCAGGCGCTCGAGGCTGCAGGCCTGCCGAGCGACTGCGTGCAGCTCATGCCGACAACCGATCGCGCCGCCGTGGGCGAGCTGCTGCGCGCCACGGACTGGCTCGACCTCATCGTGCCGCGCGGCGGACGGTCGCTGATCGACCGCGTGACCGGGGAAAGCCGCGTGCCCGTGCTGCGCCACTACGACGGCATCTGCCATGTCTACATCGACCGCGATGCCGATATCGACATGGCCCGCGACGTCGTCGCCAACGCCAAGATGCGTCGCGTCAGCGTCTGCGGCGCCGCCGAGACGCTGCTGGTCGACAGCGCTGTGCTCGACACTCATCTGAAGCCTGTTCTCGCCCGGCTGCACGAGCTGGGTTGCGAGGTGCGCGGCGACACCGACGTGCAGAAGCGTGATCCCCTGGCGGTCGCCGCGACCGAGAAGGACTGGCGGACGGAGTATCTCGCGCCGGTGATTTCCGTGGCCGCAGTCGACGGGGTTGACGGGGCGATCCGGCACATCGCGCGCTTCGGCAGCCAGCACACCGAGTCGATCGTGACCGACAATGCGGCCACGGCCGAGCGTTTCCTGAACGAGGTCGACAGCGCCATCGTCATGCACAATGCCAGCACGCAATTCGCCGACGGCGGCGAGTTCGGGCTGGGCGCAGAGATCGGCATCTCGACCAACCGCATGCATGCGCGCGGGCCGGTGGGCCTGGTCGAGCTCACGACCTACAAGAACGTCGTGCGTGGCAAGGGGACGTTGCGCCCGTGAGCGACCTCGCGTGACATCGGTGCTCCATCCGATGCCGGGTGTGCCGCGCGATACGGCGCGCCGCATTGGCTTGCTCGGCGGGTCGTTCAATCCGGCGCACGAAGGCCATCGCCATATCAGCCTCGAGGCGCTGAAACGGCTCGGTCTCGATGAGGTGTGGTGGCTGGTCTCGCCGCAGAATCCACTCAAGGCAGGCGATGGCATGGAGCCTTTGGCGGCGCGACTTGCGCGCGCGCGCCAGATGGGCCGCCATCCGCGTATCCGCATCGGAGCGCCCGAGCTGGCGCTGGGCACGCGCTATACGCTCGACACGGTGCAGGCGCTGCGGCAGGCCTATCCCAGGGCACATTTCGTCTGGTTGATGGGCGCCGACATCCTGCCGCAGCTGGTCGATTGGCAGGGCTGGCGCGACCTCTTCGGTGCGATGGCGATCGCAGCGTTCGCGCGCCCGGGATGGAGCTATCCGGCTCTGGCGGCAGCAGCGCCCCGCGCGTTCGCCCGCTATCGGATCGACGCCGAGCAGGCTCGCCTGCTTGCCTCGCGGCAGCCGCCGGCTTGGTGCTTCATCCCCAGTCGACTCGACAACCATTCGGCCACGGCGATCCGCTCCGTTCGGCCGCGTAAGACCAAAGCGAAAGGAAAGGCCATCACGGACACCATTCGTCAGCTTCCCGACCGGAGCAAGGACGCTGCAGCGCTGCTCGCGCTGGTGCGTCGTTCACTCGATGACGACAAGGCTGAAGATGTCGTCGTCATCGACCTCAAGGGCAAATCGGCCTTCGCCGACTACATGGTGGTGGCCTCGGGCCGATCGGCTCGGCAGGTGGTCGCCATCGCCGACCATCTGGCCGAGAGACTCAAGGCCGCAGGCTTCGGCTATGTGCCGGTCGAGGGCAAGCAGGGTGGCGACTGGGTGCTGGTCGATGCGGGCGACGTCGTCGTCCACGTCTTCCGGCCCGAGCCGAGAGCCTTCTATGCGCTCGAGAAGATGTGGGCGCTCGAGACCGAAGCCGCTGCCAAGCCCAAGGTCGCCGCGCGCGGCCGGTCGCGACGGGTCAAGAAGCCGGCGTGAGGCTGACGATCGCCTGTGTCGGCCGCGCCGTCCGCGGCCCCGAGCGCGATCTCTACCACCACTATGCCGGCCGAATCCGCTGGCCCCTGACGCTGCGCGAGGTGGAAGAAAAGCGCAAGCTGCCTCCGCTGCAGCTCGTGCAGCGCGAGGGCGAGTTGCTGCTGGAGGCGGCACCCGCCAAGGCGATGCTTGTTGCGCTCGATCGCCGCGGCCAGACGCTCGACAGCGGGGGATTCGCGCGACGCCTTGCACGTTGGCGCGATGACGCCGTTCCCGACATCGCCTTCCTGATCGGCGGCGCCGACGGACACGGCGAGCCGTTGCTGAGAAAATCCGCAATGGTGCTGTCATTTGGCGCTATGACGTGGCCCCATCTCCTGGCCCGCGCTATGCTTGCGGAGCAGATCTATAGAGCCCAGCAGCTGCTGGCCGGACACCCTTATCATCGAGGGTGAAAAAGCGTGGTTTTGCCTCTGTTCTGACGAAAAACCGGGATTACATTGCACGCATGTACGTCCTTGTCCGGCGGGCTCTGACCGCCTCCTCCATCCTCGCGCTTACGGCCGCCTTCGGTGTCGCCGTGGCGCAGTCTGCGCCTTCGGACAAGTTGGCGGACAAACCGGCGGTCAAGTCCGTCCGCAGCATCCCGTACGTCTCCATCACCGGCGACGATGGCAAGCAACGGCACTACGAGACCAACGCTATTCCACTGCTGTTCAATCGCGCCTGCTTCGGCTGGCGCATGTATATCGGCGGTCCCAATCGCGTCGTCTCGCTGAAGGAGGTGCTGACCACCTCGCAGCCAGCCGAGCAGGTGATCGCCGGCCCCGAGACCGAGGTCAGCGCCGACAAGACCCGCGCTACGACGCGCATGTTCGAGACCGTGCAGGACGGCGTCCTGCAGCGCTCGTGGTGCATCATCCCCGGCGACCCGCCGGGGACCTACACCTACGACATCACCATCGACGGCGAGCCGCGCGGCGAGTTCGTGTTCTGCGCCATCGAGGTGCCGGACCAGAACCCCAACACCGATCCACGCGACCTCTCCTGCCCCAACAAGTTCAACTCCGTCGAGCGCTTCAATCGCCGCGCCGGCTCAGCCTCCTGATCGATGTCCATGGCCAACCCGCGTCCTGCAGTTCTGTGCGTCCTCGATGGGTGGGGTCATCGCCCTGACCCGCGCTACAACGCCATCCTCGATGCGCGCACGCCCAATTACGATCGGTTGATCGCAACCTGCCCCCAGGCGCTGATCGATGCCTCCGAGAGCTTCGTCGGTCTGCCCAAAGGGCAGATGGGAAACTCCGAGGTGGGCCACATGAATCTCGGTGCCGGTCGCGTCGCGGTGCCCGACCTGCCGCGCATCGACAATGCGATCGCCGACGGTTCGCTGGCCAGGAGCTCGATCCTGGCCGAGCTGATCGCCACGCTGAAGAAGACGAAGGGCGCCTGCCACCTGCTGGGTCTTGCGTCGCCAGGCGGTGTGCATTCCCATCAAGATCATCTCGTTGCGCTGGCCAATCACATCGCCGGCGAAGGTGTGCCGGTGTGGATCCACGCCTTCCTCGACGGCCGGGACATGCCGCCGCGCAGCGCGCATGAGTGTCTGAAGAATATCCAGGCGGGACTGAAGTCCGGCCTGCCCACTCGTTTTGCCACCGTCACTGGCCGCTACTATGCAATGGATCGCGACAAGCGCTGGGATCGGGTGGCGCTGGCCTACGCCGCCATCGTCGATGCCAAAGGCGAGCAGGCTGCGACGCCAATCGAAGCCATCGACAAAGGCTATGCCGCCAAGCTCGATGACGAGTTCGTGCTGCCGACCGTCGTCGACGGATACGCCGGCATGAAAGACGGCGACGCCCTGCTGATGTTCAACTTCCGCGCCGACCGGGCTCGGGAGATCCTGACGGCCCTGCTCGATGCCCGCTTCGATGGATTCGACCGTTCGCGCATCGTGAAGTGGGCCGACGCCGTCGGCATGGTGGACTACTCCGCCGCCCTCAATCCTTTCCTCAAGACGCTATTCCCGCCCGAGACCATCAAGATGGGCCTGGGCGAGACGATCGCGAAGGCTGGCCTCAAGCAGCTGCGCGTCGCCGAGACCGAGAAGTACGCGCACGTCACCTTCTTCTTCAATGGCGGCGAGGAGCGCCAGTTCGAAGGCGAGGATCGCATCCTGGTCCCTTCACCCAAGGTGAAGACCTACGACCTCAAGCCCGAGATGAGCGCCCCCGAAGTCACCGACAAGCTGGTCGAGGCGATCGGCTCGAGCAAATACGACCTGGTCGTCGTGAACTACGCCAACAGCGACATGGTGGGCCATACCGGTGATCTTGCAGCTGCGGTGAAGGCCATCGAAGCCGTCGATGCCTGCCTGGGTCGGCTGATGGAGGCCGTGAAAGAGGCGGGAGGCGTTCTGTTGGTGACGGCCGACCACGGCAACGCCGAGCAGATGTTCGACGAGAAGACTCAGCAGAAGCATACCCAGCACACGCTCAACCGGGTGCCGGCCCTGCTGTTCAACGCGCCGCCCCATGTCCGCTCTTTGGGCGACGGCAAGCTGGCCGATGTCGCACCCACCATGCTGGACCTGATGGGGGTGCCGCAGCCCGAGGAAATGACAGGGCATTCGCTGCTTTCCCCAGCGTCCCGGCCGGCCGTGCTGGCGGCGCCGCACCTGTCGACAGCCGCGTCAGCGTGATCGCCACGTCGCCTTGATCATGCCAAAGAGCCCCCTGTATCTTCCCGCCCAATCGCCCGAAACTTCGACTGGCCGGCCTGGATTGGTCCGGCAGCATTCCCGTGAAGGCACCAAAATGACCCGTTTGCGCATCGCCTCCGCCGCCGCAATCATGGCTTTCCTGGCCGTGCCCGTCGGCATGACCGCCTGGTCGCAGGACAAGCCTGATTCCAAGGCCCCCGGTGGCGACAAGAGCGAGCTCTACCAGCAGCTCAACCTGTTTGGCGACGTGCTGGAGCGGGTGCGTCGCGACTACGTCGAGCCGGTCGACGAGAAGACCCTGATCGAGAATGCCATCAACGGCATGCTGAGCTCGCTCGACCCGCATTCGAGCTACATGAATCCCAAGACCTACAAGGACATGCAGATCCAGACCAAGGGCGAGTTCGGCGGACTCGGCATCGAGGTCACGATGGATAGCGGCGTCATCAAGGTCGTCTCGCCGATCGACGACACCCCGGCCTCCAAGGCGGGTCTGCAGGCCGGCGACCTGATCTTCGCCCTCGACGGCGAGCCGGTGCAGGGGCTCACCCTGCAGGAGGCGGTCGAGAAGATGCGCGGCAAGGTCGGCACGTCGATCAAGCTCTCGGTGCGCCGTGCCAACAAGGATCCGTTCGACGTCTCGCTGACGCGCGAGATGATCAAGGTGAAATCGGTGCGCTATCGCCTCGAAGGCGGCGACGTCGGCTACATCCGCGTCACCTCCTTCACCGAACAGAGCACCTCGGGCGTGCTCGACGCCGTCGAGAAGCTCAAGAAGGAGGCCGGCAACAAGCTCAAGGGCTATGTGCTCGACCTGCGCAACAATCCGGGCGGTCTGCTCGACCAGGCGATCGCCATGTCCGACGCCTTCCTCGAGAAGGGCGAGATCGTCTCGGTGAAGGCGCGCAAGACCGAGGACGTGCAGCGCTGGAACGCCAAGCCCGGTGACGTCGCAGGCGGCCTGCCGATCGTCGTGCTGGTCAACGGCGGCTCGGCCTCGGCCTCGGAGATCGTGGCCGGTGCGCTGCAGGATCACCGCCGCGCGATCATTCTCGGCACCCGCTCGTTCGGCAAGGGCTCGGTGCAGACCATCATGCAGGTCACGGGTGGCGGTGCCATTCGTCTGACGACGGCGCTCTACTTCACGCCGTCGGGCCGCTCGATCCAGAAGGAAGGCATCAAGCCCGATATCGAGGTCGAGCCTGCCAAGATCGAGAACCTGCAGGCGCGCGCCGGCTTCCGCGAGGAGAATCTGCGCCGCTCGATCACCAATCCCAACGAGAAGTCGCCGACCGACACCAAGCCTGCGGACAAGCCGGCCGATACCAAGCCGGAAGCGGGCAAGCCCGGCGACAAGAAGGACGACAAGCCAGCGGCGACCCAGACGCCTCCGGCGCAGTCGGGTGATCCCGACGAGCCGCCGAAGGACGCCGTCGCCGACTATCAGCTGCTGCGCGCGGCCGACCTGATCCGCGGCATCTCGCTCTACAGCAGCCGCGCCAACTGAGCGTGCACGGAACAGCATTGTGCCATCAACGAGGCAAGGCAGGCTGATCGCAGCCTGCCTGCTTGCCGTTTGCGTGATCGCAGGCGGTGCAGCGGTCATCAGCGGCGTCAAGGGCGACACGGCGCGCGTCGCCGAGGCGCCTGCTCCGCCACTCCCCGCTCCACCACCCCAGATCGTCTCGTTGCCGGTTCCCCCTCGGCCGGTGCCACCCGCCCCGTTTCGCACCGTCTCGACGGCTGAGCTCAACGAGATGATCGAGCTCACGGACGACGGCCTGCGCCTGCCGCGCATCTCGCCGTCCGGCTGGATGCCCTGGATCGCCTACGCCCGGCGCTTCGATTCGACGGCGAGCGCCGCGCGCGTCGGCATCCTGATGATCAACCTTGGTGCCGACGAGACGCTTACGCGTCGGGCGATCGACGAGCTTCCTTGGCAAGTGAGTCTCGCCTTTCTGCCCGGCAGCCCCGATTTGCCGCGTTGGCTGCGCGAAGCGCGGGAGCACGGTCATGAGGCCTACCTCATGCTGCCCATGGACGAGCCGGGCGGGTTGGCCGAACGCGGCTTGCGACCGATCGAAGCATCGCTGGATGCGACGGAGAACGTGGCCCGGTTGCGCTCCGCCATGGCGCGTGGCGCGGGCTATTCCGGCTTCGTCATGGCCTCGGCCGTCCCGGCCTGGCAGGCGGAGCCCGCCCTGCGCCCGCTCCTGAAGGAGCTCGGCGACCGCGGGCTCGGCCTGATCGAGATCAATCCCTCGGCCGGCACGTCCACCGCCCAGCGCCTGACCGAGGAGCTCGGCGTCGGCTATGCACGGACCGGCGACGTGCTGGACTACAAGCTCTCCGATGGCGGACTGCTGGCCAACCTCGAACGCCTCGATTCGTGGACGAGCGAGCCGGTGCCCAATCAGCCGCCGCGACATCGCTTTGGTGTGGTGCAGCCCGACGGCGAATCGATCGATGCCATCGCCGCGTGGGAGCGCGGTCGTCCGAAGGAGCCGGCCGCGGCATTCGTGCCGATCATCGGACACTTCGAATGCCGTGAAGCCTGCATGGCGCACCTGCGCATCCAGCCGGCGCAGCTGAAGCCGTGACGGCAGGTCGTCTCGACTCCTATCGCCGCAATGTCGGCCTGATGCTGATCGGGCCAGGCAAGCGGATCTTCGTCGGCCGGCGGACAGGCCAGCCTGACGCTTGGCAGATGCCGCAAGGGGGAATCGACGACAGGGAAGCTGCGATCGAAGCCGCCTGCCGCGAGCTATGGGAGGAAGTCGGCACCACCAAGGCGCTGCTGCTGCGCGAAAGCGCCAAGTGGCTGACCTACGACGTGCCCAAGGCGCAGCGTCCCGCCCATTGGAAGGGGCGCTGGCAAGGGCAGGCACAGAAATGGTTTGCGCTCGCCTTCACCGGTCGCGACTCAGACATCAACATCGCCGCGCACGATCATGAGTTCGACGCGTGGCGGTGGCTGAGCGCATCGGAGATGCTCGAGCGCATCGTCCCTTTCAAGCGTCCGGTCTATGACACAGTGGTGAAGGAGTTCGCCGATCTCGTGACGTGATCGGCTCGACCCAACTGCACAAGTTGGGCTAAGCCCCTTGGGCGGCGTACTTGCTGGCGCTGCGGCGCAGGAACCACAGCCCGGCGCGGGTCAGCAGGTCGTTCAGCCGCCCCTGCGGCTGCAGCCCGACCGCCTTCAGCACCATCGCCATGGCGCGCTGCACATGGCTCTGGCGATAGAGCGGATAAGCGCGCCGCTGATAGGCTCGAATGTTGCGCGTGCGATCGTACGCGGCATCCGCGGGCTCGTTGGCCGCGAAGTAGGCGTAGGCCAGCTCGTCGTCCTCGCTCTCGGCCAGACGGCCCCAGCCGATGCGCAACCGGGTCCAGCGACCAAGGCGGTCGCGTTTCAGGCAGCGCCGCAGATGATCGTAGAAGAGCTTGTAGTGCCGAAACTCGTCGGCTGCGATCTTGCCGCAGATCTGCTTCAGCACCGGCTCGCCGGTCGCATCCTTGAGCGCGCTGTAATAGGAGCTGGTGCCAGTCTCGACGATGCAGCGGGCGATCATCTCGCCGGCTTTGCTGCCGCGCACCGACTTCGTCGCTTCGAGCGGCAGCTTGTATCCTTCGCGGAAGCGCCGGAAGGCGGCATCAAAGTCCCAGGCCGGATCGGCAAGCTGCGCCCAGCGGCCGAGCGCCATGCCATGCTGGACTTCCTCGACTACCCAGGTGTTCACCGCTTCCATGAACTCGGGATCGTCGGCAAAGACGCGACCGAGATAGATGCCGTAGTCGCCGCCATTCCGCTCCACCAGGGCAGCCGCCTTGATGTTGCGCAGGATCTCCGGATCGACCTTCGACGCGTCGAATCGATCCCAGAAGATCGTTTCGAGTGTCCAGTTACCCATTCGTCGAGAACCCTCGGCGCTTGTCGCTCAGGCGTAATAAAGCGAGCCTTGAGCCCGCTTTCAATGCCCGCTCGTGTACAACTCGAAAGAAAATTTCGCGCAGGGTGTGAAGTTAGTGGGCCCGAATTACCGGGTCGCGTAATAGGCTTGCGCCCTTCGCAGGTCCTTTGCGACCGCGAGCTCTTTCTCTGCCGTCGCCTTTTCGGCATCGGTGACGGCGTCGCTCAGCTCCTGGGCGGCGAGCCGCTCGCGCTCGGCGAGCTGCTCGGCCGTCACCTCCTCGAAGGGGGTGGCCTCGTCGGCCAGCACCGTGCAGCGCTCCGGCGTCACCTCGGCAAAGCCGCCCACCACGATGAAGCGCTTGTCGACCTTGTTGCCCTGGATGACCTCGAGCACACCCGGACGGACGGTCGAGATCAGGGGCGCGTGGCCGTGCAGGACGCCGAAGTCGCCTTCGCTGCCCGGCACCACGACCATGTCCGCCTCGGTCGCGAGCACCTCGCGCTCGGGCATGACCAGCTGGAAGGAGACCTTGGCCATCGCTCTTAGGCCGCCTCGGCCGCGAGCTTCTTGGCCTTGGCGACCGCTTCGTCGATGGTGCCCACCATGTAGAACGCCGCCTCTGGCAGGTCGTCGTAGTCGCCCGCGACGATGCCCTTGAAGGCCTTGATCGTGTCCTCGAGCTTCACGAACACGCCCGGCGTGCCGGTGAACACCTCGGCGACATGGAACGGCTGGCTCAGGAACTTCTGGATCTTGCGCGCGCGGGCCACCACCAGCTTGTCCTCTTCCGAGAGCTCGTCCATGCCCAGGATGGCGATGATGTCCTGCAGCGACTTGTACTGCTGCAGCACGCGCTGGACCGACAGCGCCACTTGGTAGTGCTCCTCGCCGACGACGCGCGGATCGAGCATGCGCGAGGTCGAGTCGAGCGGGTCGACCGCCGGGAAAATCGCCATCTCGGCGATCGAGCGGCTGAGCACCGTGGTCGCGTCCAAGTGCGCGAACGACGTCGCCGGCGCCGGATCGGTCAAGTCGTCAGCGGGCACGTAGATCGCCTGCACCGAGGTGATCGAGCCCTTCTTGGTCGAGGTGATGCGCTCCTGCAGGGCGCCCATGTCGGTCGACAGCGTCGGCTGATAGCCCACGGCCGAGGGGATGCGGCCCAGCAGTGCCGACACTTCCGAACCCGCCTGGGTGAAGCGGAAGATGTTGTCGACGAAGAACAGCACATCCTGGCCTTCGGCGTCGCGGAAGTATTCGGCGACTGTGAGACCCGAAAGGCCGACGCGCGCGCGCGCACCCGGCGGCTCGTTCATCTGGCCGTAGACCAGCGCCACTTTCGAGCCGGCACCGTCGAGCTTGATGACGCCCGATTCGATCATCTCGTGATAGAGATCGTTGCCTTCTCGGGTCCGCTCGCCCACGCCTGCGAACACCGACACGCCGCCATGCGCCTTGGCGACGTTATTGATCAATTCCATGATGGTCACGGTCTTGCCGACGCCGGCGCCGCCGAACAGGCCGATCTTGCCGCCCTTGGCATAAGGCGCCAGCAGGTCGATGACCTTGATGCCGGTGATCAGGATCTGCGCCTCGGTCGACTGCTCGACGAACTCCGGCGCATTGCGATGGATCGGCAGGGTCTGCTTGTTGTTGACCGGGCCGCGCTCGTCGACCGGTTCACCAATGACGTTCAGGATGCGCCCCAGCGTCTCAGGTCCGACGGGCATGGCAATGGGGCCGCCGGTGTCGACCGCCTTCTCGCCGCGCACCAGGCCATCCGTGGTGTCCATGGCGATGGTGCGCACTTCGGATTCGCCCAGATGCTGTGCGACCTCAAGCACCAGCTTGCGGCCGCCGGCATCGACATGCAGCGCGTTCAGGATGTTCGGCAGGTCGGCGTCGAAGCGCACGTCGACGACCGCGCCCGTTATCTGGGTGATCGTGCCGATATTGTTGGAGGCCATGCGGATCCCTTTCCTTCGATTGCGTGGCGGCCGGCCCTAGATGGCCTCGGCGCCCGAGATGATCTCGATGAGTTCCTTGGTAATCGAGGCTTGACGCGAGCGGTTCATCTGCAAGGTCAGTTTCTTGATCACTTCGCCCGCGTTGCGCGAGGCGCTATCCATCGCCGTCATCTGCGAGCCGTAGAAGCTCGCGGCGTTCTCCAGCAGCACGCGGAAGATCTGGACGGTGAGGTTGCGCGGCAGCAGGTCGGCCAGGATCTCGCCCTCATCCGGCTCGAACTCGTAGACCGCGCCGCCGGCAGCGGCGGGCGCGGCGGCTCCGGCACTGTCCGGCGGTGGCGGTGGAATGAGCTGCTGGCGCGTGACGATCTGGGTCATTGCCGACTTGAAGCGGTTGAAGATCACCGAGGCGACGTCGAACTCGCCGGCCTCGAACATCTGCATGACCCGCGCCGCCACTTTCTGGGCGTCGCCGTAGCCGAGACGCGGGCGGCCGAGGTCGGTGATGGTCTCGACGATGTTGCCGGCATAGTCGCGACGCAGCTGATCGCGGCCCTTGCGGCCGACGCACAGCACCTTGACCGTCTTCCCTTCGTTCATCAGAGCGCGAATCGTGCGGCGCGCCTCGCGCACGATCGAGCTGTTGAAGGCGCCGCACAGGCCACGATCGGCAGTGGCGACGATCAGCAGATGGATGTTGTCGGAGCCAGTGCCGGCCAGCAGGCGCGGCCCTGTCCCACCTTTGAAGCTCGTGGCCAGTGAAGCGAGGATCTTGTCCATCGCCTCGGCATAGGGTCGCGCCGCCATGGCCTGCTCTTGGGCGCGCCTGAGCTTGGCCGCGGCCACCATCTTCATGGCCTTGGTGATCTTCTGCGTCGACTGGACGCTTCGGATCCTGAGCCGGTAAGTCTTGAGACTGGGCATCGGAGCCGGGCGACCTTACGCGAACTTCTTGGTGAAGTCGGTCAGGAAGGCCCGGAGCTTATCGTCGGTCTCCTTGACGATCTCGCGCTTGTCGCGAATCGACGCCAGGATCGAGCCCTCGGCACGCAGCGCGTCGAGCATATGCTGCTCGTACTCGCCGATGCGGCCGACCGGCAGGCCGTCGAGGAAGCCGCGCGTGCCGGAATAGATCGAGGCGACCTGCTCCTCGACCGGCATGGGCTGATACTGGCCCTGTTTCAGCAGCTCGGTCAGCCGCTGGCCACGCGCCAGCAGGCGCTGCGTGGTGGCGTCGAGGTCCGAGGCGAACTGGGCGAAGGCCGCCATCTCGCGGTACTGGGCCAGCTCCAGCTTCATGGTGCCGGCGACCTGCTTCATCGCCTTGATCTGCGCCGCCGAGCCGACACGGCTGACCGACAGACCGACATTGATCGCGGGCTTGATGCCTGCGTAGAACAATTCGGCCTCGAGGAAGATCTGGCCATCGGTGATCGAGATCACGTTGGTCGGGATGTAGGCCGACACGTCGCCAGCCTGCGTCTCGATGACCGGCAGCGCCGTCAGCGAGCCTGAGCCGTTCTTCTCGTTGAGCTTGGCGGCGCGCTCGAGCAGCCGCGAATGGAGGTAGAAGACGTCGCCAGGATAGGCTTCGCGGCCCGGCGGGCGACGCAGCAAAAGGGACATCTGACGGTACGACACGGCCTGCTTGGAAAGGTCGTCGTACACGATCACAGCGTGCATGCCGTTGTCGCGGAAATACTCACCCATGGCGCAGCCCGTATAGGGCGCCAGGAACTGCATGGGAGCCGGGTCGGACGCGGTGGCGGCGACGACGATGGAGTATTCCATCGCACCGTTGTCCTCAAGAGTCTTGACGATCTGGGCGACGGTCGAGCGCTTCTGGCCAACCGCGACGTACACACAGTAGAGCTTGCGGCTCTCGTCGGTACCCTGGTTGATCGTCTTCTGGTTGAGGAAGGTGTCGATCGCAACGGCGGTCTTGCCCGTCTGACGATCGCCGATGATCAGCTCACGCTGACCGCGACCCACCGGCACCAGCGAATCGAGGGCTTTCAAGCCGGTCTGCATCGGCTCGTTCACCGACTTGCGCGGAATGATGCCCGGCGCCTTCACTTCGACGAGACGACGCTCGCTCGAGGCGATCGGCCCCTTGCCGTCGATCGGGTTGCCGAGGCCGTCGACCACGCGGCCGAGCAGGCCCTTGCCCACCGGCACGTCGACGATGGCGCCGGTCCGCTTGACGGTGTCGCCTTCGCGAATGGTGCGATCCTCGCCGAAGATCACGACGCCGACATTGTCGCGCTCGAGGTTCAGCGCCATGCCCTTGATACCGCCAGGGAACTCCACCATCTCGCCGGCCTTGACGCTGTCGAGGCCGTAGACGCGGGCGATGCCGTCACCGACCGAGAGCACTTGGCCGACCTCGGCGACTTCGGCCTCGGTGCCGAAGTTGGCGATCTGCTGCTTGAGAATGGCCGAGATTTCGGCGGCACGAATATCCATTTAGGCAACCCCCTTCATGGCAAGCTGCAAACGCTGCAGCTTGCTGCGGATGGACGAATCGAACAGGCGCGAGCCGACCTTGACGACGAGACCGCCCAGGATCTCGGGCTCCACACGCGCATCGATGGAAACTTTGGCGCCGCCCAGCACCGAACGCAGCGCGTCGCTGAGCTGCTGCAGCTGCTCGGGTGAAAGCGGCACGGCCGACGTCACGGTCGCGGTGGTCTCGCCGCGGCGGCTCGCCAGCTCGGCCAGGAAGGCCGACGCCATCGCGACCAGGTCGCGGGCGCGCCCATTGGCGGCCACAGTGCCGATGAAGTTGCGGGTCAGGCCTGAGATGCCGGCGGCGTCCAATACCGCCAGCAGCGCCTTGCCCTGCATCTCGCGGCCGACGACAGGACTTGCCAGCAGACGGGCAAGTTCCGGACTTTCATCGACCATCTTACGGAAAGCGGCCAGGTCTTGTGCGACCTGATCGAGCGATCGTGCATTGTCCGCCAGCTCGAAGAGAGCGCTGGCATAGCGGCCGGCAACGCCTGATGTGGCGGAAGTTGACACGTCGAACGCCTCTCCCGGGCCCGGTCCAGGCCGGCAAGCTGTTGATCCCCTTCGCTTTTCCAGGCGAACTCACGCGCCCCATCCCGGAAAAGCGCGGCGTTGCTACCATGCTGATTTCGGCGGCGCAAGATTGCCAAAGCCCTGTATTACCGCGGTTTTTCAGCGCGGAGCATCACAGGAAGGAATACGGATCGACGTCGATCTGCAGGCGAACTGAAGCGGGCAGCCCGATATGCTCCAGCCATGTCCTGAGCAGGGGTTGCACTGCGATATCGCGCGACGTCTTGAGCAGGAATCGCCGGCGATGGCGCCCGCGCAGCAGGGCCAGCGGGGCAGTCGACGGGCCGAGCACGGTCACGCCGTCCTGACGGGGCGCCCGCCGGGCCAGCGCGCTGCAGACGTTGTCCACGGTAGCAGGGTCGGGGCCGGAAATGACAAGAGCCGCCAGCCGACCATAAGGCGGCATGCCGGCGGCACGCCGGTCGGCAAGCTCGGCGCTCACGAAGCGATCGCGATCGCCGGAGACCAGCGCCTGCATCACCGGATGCTCGGGCACATGGGTCTGCACCAGCGCCTGCCCGGGCCGATCCTCGCGTCCGGCGCGGCCGGCAACTTGATAGAGCATTTGGAACGTGCGTTCGGCGGCGCGCAGGTCGCCACCGTTCAGGCCGAGATCGGCGTCGACCACAGCCACCAAGGTGAGGTTGGGAAAGTGATGGCCTTTGGCCGCCATCTGGGTGCCGATCAGGATATCGATCTCGCCCGCAAGCATGCGGTCGATCGCAGCGGTCGCCTCGTCGCGATTGATCAAGGTGTCGGACGTGAAGAGCTCGAGTCGCGCCTCGGGAAACAGCGCCAGCGCTTCTTCTGCCAGCCGCTCGACGCCGGGACCGCACGCCACGAACTGATCGACCGCGCCGCAATACTTGCAAGCCTGCGTGGGCGACTCGGCGTAGCCGCAATGGTGGCAGACCAGCGTGCGGCGAAAGCGGTGCTCCACCAACCAGGCCGAGCATTGCGGACATTCGATGCCATGGCCACAGGCGCGGCAAAGCGTGAGCGGCGCATAGCCACGCCGATTGAGGAACAGCAGTGTCTGCTCGCCGGCATCGAGCGTCCGTTTCATCGCTTCGACGACGGGCGGCGACAGCCAGCAGCCGCGCGGCGGTGCGTGCCGCCTGAGATCGATCGCGGAAAGCTTCGCCAGCTGGCGGCCGCCGTGACGATCGGGCAGATGCAGCGCGCCGTAGCGGCCCGCGGTGACATTGACGACGGTTTCCAGAGAGGGCGTCGCCGACGCGAGCACGATTGGGGCGGAGACCAGGCGCGCGCGCACTACGGCCATGTCGCGCGCATTATAGGTAACTCCGTCGTCCTGCTTGAAGGAGCCGTCATGCTCCTCGTCGACCACGATCAGGCCAAGATTGGCGAACGGCAGGAACAACGCCGAGCGGGCGCCCACCACGACGCTCACACGGCCCTCGGCGATGGCCCGCCAGGTCTCGCGTCGCTCCAGGCTGGTCAGGCCGGAGTGCCACGGCGCCGGCGGCGCACCAAAACGGTCCTCGAAACGCTTCAACCACTGGGCCGTGAGCGCGATCTCCGGCAGCAACACCAGAACCTGCCGGCCGGATGCAAGAGCCGCCGCGATGGCCTCGAAATAGACCTCGGTCTTGCCGGCGCCGGGCACGCCATCGAGAAGCGTCGAGGAGAAGGTGTGGGCAAGCACCTTGTCGATCAGGCCTTGCGCCGCCACCGCCTGCTCGGGCGACAGCGCCGGCCCCTGCCGCTCGCCATCGGGCTGCGCAAAAGAGCGGCGCATCGTGCGCTCGACCGCTTCCAGAAGGCCGATCGAGGCCATGGTCTTGATGACGGAAGTGCCGACACCGGCAAGATGCGCCAGCTCGGCGGCCGCCAGCGCCGGACCATCCTTCAACGGCTCCAGCACGCGCCGACGCGCGGCCGTGAGCTTGAGCGCCGCATCCTCCGTCGCCGCCGCGGCACGATAGACGGTCTCCGTCTTGGGCGCCTCGAGCGCCGACGGCACGCTCATCGCCATGCGCAACACCGCGCCCGGCGGCGTCAGGGTGTAGGCGGCAACCCAGTCGACGAAGCGACGCAGAGCATCGGCCATTGGCAAGGCCGGCAGGACATGGGCGATATCGCGCAGCTTGTGCGGCGGCACCTCGCCCAGGCCGTCGCCCCATACCACGCCCACTGTTTCGCGCTTGCCGAGCGGTACGATGACGAAGTGGCCGGCGGCAACTTCCAGACCCTCGGGGACGCTGTAATCATAGGCGTCGGCCAACGGCAGCGGCAGCAACACGCGCACGGTTCGTTGCACGTTGTTTTCCACCGATCCACGTCGCGTCGGCGCGGCGCCCTCGGCTTGTCGCTCCGACGCGGAATCGCTAGAAATTGTGGCGGCAGGCGAGCTTGGACCACTGGCCATTGGGGTATTTTATATGAAGTTCTTCGTCGATACTGCCGACGACGGCCGGAAAGCATTTCTCCGCGACTGGGCCAAGACCGGTCAATCCATTCTCTGACCCCGGAGAGGTCCATGGGCAGCGACGGCACGATTACGGCTCCTGATGGTTCAGGTCGGCAAGTCAAGGTGATCACACCCGACGATGTCGTTGCCTACTTGAAGACCCATCCCGATTTCTTCGAGCACCATCCCGAGCTGGTCGAGACACTCGCGCTGGCGCCGCGGCTACAGACGCCCGGCGTCATCGATATGCAGCAGGCGATCCTGAAACGCCTGCGCAGCGAGATCGAGCGGTTGAAGGACGAACGCACCGAGATCATCGCCAATTCGAAGCAGAACCAGATCGTCCAGAACCGCATCCAGGCGGCGGTGATCAGCATCATCCAGGCGACGACGTTCGAGAAGATGATCCATGTCGTCACCCATGAGCTGCCCGAGCTGCTCGACGTCGATTTCATCACCCTCGCCATCGAGGCCAATGCCGAGGCGCCCAAGCGCGTGCCCGTACGCGGCGTCTACGTGCTGGCGCCAGGCGCTATCGATGCGGCCATCAGTCCCGACAAGCAGGCCCGCCTGCGCTCCAACATCGCCGGCGAGGAAGCATTCTTCGGCGACATCGCCCGCTTCGTGAAGTCCGACGTCCTGATGCGACTGCGCGTCTCGTCGGGGTCGCCTGATGGCGTGATGTGCTTCGGCTCGCGCAACCCCGAGGCCTTCGGGCCCGAGCAAGCGACCGAGCTGCTGTTCTTCCTTGCCAAGGTGCTGGAGAACACAATCCGCGCCTGGCTCGACCTGCCAGAGTGACACGGGCCAGAGTGACACGGGCCAGAGTGACAGGGGCCAGAGTGACAGGGGCCGGAGTGACAGGGGCCGGAGTGACGCGCGGTCGTGCCGTGACAGCGACCACTCTCGAAGCGGCATGCGAGGCGTGGCGGGATTGGCTGAAAAGCGAACGCCGGCTCGCCGCGCATACGCTGGTCGCCTACGAGCACGACGTTGCGAGCTTCCTGGGCTTCATGACGACCTACCTCGGCGGGCCGCCGACGCTCGAGGCGCTGGCCAGCCTCAAGCCCGCCGAGTTCCGCGCTTGGCTTGCCGAGCGGGCGCGCCAGGGGCTCGCACGCACCTCGACGGCACGCGCCTTCTCTTCCGTACGCTCGTTCTTCAATTTTCTCGACAAGCGCGGGTTTGCCCACAACGCCAGCATCAGCGTCATCCAGACGCCCAAGCTGCCGCACGCCGTGCCCAAGGCGCTCTCCGAACGCGACATGGAAGACGTCCTCCAGGCGGGTCCGGGGCTGGAACGTGCCGCATGGATCGACTTGCGCGACAGTGCGATTCTGCTGCTGCTCTATGGTGCGGGGCTGCGCATCGGCGAGGCACTGGGCCTGAGCAAGTCGACCATCGAGGCCCTTCTGAAGGGTGGCCACGATACGCTGAGCGTGACCGGCAAGGGCAACAAGACGCGTCTGGTGCCGTTGCTGCCGCAGACGCTGGAAGCGCTGAAAGCCTATCGCGATGCTTGCCCGTACATGGCCGCGCTCGGCCCCAACGACGCCTTCTTCCTCGGCGCGCGCGGCGGCGCGCTCGATCCCGCCATCGTGCAAAAACGCGTGCGCGAAATCCGCGCCGGCCTCGGCCTTGCCGAAAGCGTGACGCCGCATGCCCTGCGGCACTCCTTTGCTACACACCTGCTCGGTGCAGGTGGCGATCTCAGGACCATCCAGGAGCTTCTGGGTCACGCCTCGCTGTCGACCACGCAACGCTATACGGATGTCGACACCGCGCGCCTTACCGAGGTCTATCGTGCCGCCCATCCGAGGGCGAAGAGATAGCCCTCGTCAGGAATTTGGCTTGGGCAGAGTTGTCGGGACAATCCTCAGAATCTTGTAGCCCTGCTCTTCGAGCTTGACGGCCTCGTGTTCCGCCTCCGCAAAGCTGGAATAGCCGATGCCAATCTGGGCTTTCGTCGTCGGGTGCTCGGTCCACACCATATGCTTGCCGAATGCTTCATTTGCCATGAATCACCCTAGCGATCCCGGCTTGCCAGCGCCACGCGACATCTACGACCTGACACGCCGGTAGACCACGTGCAACGCCCCGCGCAATTTCTGCTCGCTCGCCACCAACTCGAGCCCGATCTCTGGAGTCCCCGCCGGGAACAGAGGGATGCCATCGCCCAGCACGAGGGGAATGATCGCCATCTCGAGCACGTCGAGAGCGCCGACGCCGATGAGCCCGCGGATGAGTTGGCCACCACCTTCGACGCCGACCTTACACCAGCCGCGCTCTTCGATCTCGCGCGCCAGGGCCAGGAAATCCGCCGGCCGCGCCTCGACAAGCGGAGGCGGGTTCGCGAGGGGGCGACTGGTGACGACAAATGTCGGCTTGCCGGCATGCGGCCAGTCGAGCCTGCTGCGCTCGATCTCATAGGTCGCGCGTCCCATCACGACAGCATCGATGCTTGCTTCGAAAGCCTCGATACCGAACTCCTGTGGTGGATAAGGCGTGAGCCAGTCGAACGACCCGTCGCTGCGAGCGATCTTGCCGTCGAGCGACATCGCAACATGGCAGTGCCAAATCGTCGTGAGCATGACCTTTCAGCCTCATCAGAGCTTGCATGGTGCCTTCTGTTAGATATCCTATCATGATAGGATATGGCGAATGAACATACACTCGAATTCCTGCTGGCATTTGACGGCCGCATTCACCATCTGGAGAAAGGATATTGGCTGAAATTCGAGATTAAACGAGTAGAACCTAATGTCCGACAGCCCCATGGACTTCGGTATTCCTTTACACTTCACGATCCAAGAGGGCGCCGCCTAGTGGGCTTCGACAATGCACATGGAGTACCCGGCCACGGATCGAGAAAGCGTCGAGTGCGGATCGCGCACGATCATTGGCACAGGAATGTTGGCGATGTTGGAAGACCTTACGACTTCAGCGATGCAGACCAGCTTCTGGCAGATTTCTTTGCCGAGGTTCGGCAAGTCTTGAAGGAGCGCGGCGTGTCGGAAGAAGTAGTTGCAGAGGGTCGTATAGAGGATGACCGTTCATCATGAAGATCCAGAATCTCAAAGCGTTAGAGAGCGAGATGCGAGCCGTGGCACGTGGGGAGCGGCGCGCGTCTCGCAATGCAGCACGGCCAAGTGTCGATTCGGCTGATGTCCTGCTCCGCCTGCTGACCCCGGAAAACCGAAGCCTCATGAGAACCATACGAGATCGCAAGCCCCGCTCGGTGGCCGAACTGGCTCGGCTTACCCATCGCGCTCAGCCCAATCTGTTGCGTACTCTTGCGAAGCTGGAAGCGGCCGGATTGCTGGCTTTCAAGATCATCGAACGGCAGAAGGTCCCTGTGCTTCGCGTCGGTCGGCTCAGGGTGGACATCGATCCCTGCGCCATGGTCGACCGTGTGAGCGTCTTGTCCTCAGCGGCCTAGCGCTTTCGCCAGAAACGCCTTGACGTCGGCGACAAAGGCCTTCCAGGCCGCTTCGTTGGCGCCGTAGTGAGCGCCGCAGCAGCCGCCAGGCTTGCTGCGATTGCCGACTCCGTCGAGATAGCGCACCGGCAGGCCGAGCGCGTCGAAGCTGTGATGGGCGCCGGGATAGACATGGGTTTCGATCAGGTCGCGGTCGGCGGTCACGCGCTCCAGCAGTGCCTGGCATTGGCGCACCGGCGTCCAGTCATCGAGCTCGCCCATGGCAATCATCGTCGGCAGCCTGGGCCGCAGGGTCGCGCCGATCGCTTCGCCGAGGCCGCAGTCGGGATAGACCAGGATCGCCGCCCGCCAGCCGCTCGGCACGCGGATGTCAGTGCGGGCCGACAGGACGCGCAGCAGACCGACGCCGCCACCGTAGGAATAGCCCATGAAGGCGGTCCGCAAATACGGATCGACATAGGGCTGCGCGGCGAGCCACAGGCCCGTTGCATCGATGTCGATGGCCCGCTTCTCGGCATCGGCCTGTGTTGGCCAGTTGCGCCCGCACACGTCCTTTAGCCCGCGCGAGGTGAAGCTGTCGACCACCAGCGCGACGTAGCCCCAGCTCTTCAGGAGCTCGGCCATCCGCGTGTTGTTGGCGCCGATGCCGCCGCAGCCATGGAAGATCGCCACCGCCGGCGCCGGCGTCTTGGCCGGGAGATAGAGTTGGGCCGGGATGTCGATCCTGAGCTCGGGCGCGCCGCCGTCGATCTTCACCCGCACGGCCTGCTGGGCGTGGGCGCTTGAAATCAGTCCCATCAGGCCCAACAGGCAGTACAACCACTTCACGGCGGCCCTCCGAAGGAGACCTGCAGTTCATAGCGCCGTGTCGCGCCCGGTGCGAGCAGCGGTTCCTCGCCGCTCAGGCCGCCGTCGAGGCGCTCGCTGGTGCAAGGCTCGACACTCAGCACCTCCTTGCCGGGCGAGAGGTCGCCCCAGAGCTGCAGATGAGGCAGGGTTTCGCCGGTCCAGGTGAACGTGATCCCCACGCCCGGAGTGAAGACGGTGCACTCGGCCCCGCCATC
>Ga0081455_10001522_pt1 | contig 28585 bp, 25 predicted proteins | sample TabmetS3T2R1_FD_70207 | JGI IMG/M metagenome (GOLD analysis project Ga0081455, IMG submission 70207) | Tabebuia heterophylla rhizosphere microbial communities from the University of Puerto Rico - S3T2R1 | ecosystem: Host-associated > Plants > Roots > Rhizosphere ... | reverse complement strand
GTGGCGACCTCGAGTACGCCGACGAGTTGACGCTGGGCCGGGCGCTCGAGGGGCGGCGCGACGTCGAGGCGTGATCAGGTCGACCCTGGTCGACCACCGCCGGCGCCCGCGACGGTTGCCCCGCCCGCGTCCCCAGGTGCGCCGGCCCGACGATCGAGGCGGGCGGACGGGACCGACCATCGGACCGGCACACCTGGAAACACCAGCACACGAAGCACTACCGCAAATCCCCGCGTAGCCCCCCGCTGCAACGTTGCGCGTACGTTACACCTGTAACGACGGATACGCTAGTCCAACGCACTACGCGTCAATAGGCTCACTTAACGTGATTGCTTCACAGTGTTCGGGAGATGACAGGCTCGTCTAGGGTCGCACAATGGATTTCGCACTGAGCCCCCGGGCCGAGGAGCTCCGCAAGCGGCTCGAGGCGTTCATGGACGAGTGCGTCTATCCCAACGAGGCGCTCTATCACCAACAGCTTGCCGACTCGGGCGATCCGCATGTGCATGCCCCGGTCCTCGATGAGCTCAAGGTCGAGGCGAGAGAACGGGGGCTGTGGAACCTCTTCCTCCCGCACCAGACCGAATGGACGGACGGGCTCTCGAACCTCGACTACGCGCCGCTGGCCGAGATCACCGGCCGCAGCCCGCTGGCGCCGGAGGCGCTGAACTGCTCGGCTCCCGACACCGGGAACATGGAGCTCCTCACGATGTTCGGCACCGACGACCAGAAGGAGCGCTGGCTCCGTCCACTGCTCGAGGGCGAGATCCGGTCGTGCTTTGCGATGACCGAACCGGCCGTCGCCAGCTCGGATGCCACCAACATCTCGCTTCGGATCGAACGCGACGGTGACGACTACGTGCTCAACGGGCACAAGTGGTGGATCAGCGGGGCCGCCCGCGAGCGCTGCCGGGTGGCGATCGTCATGGGCAAGACCGACCCGGCGGCGCCACCACACCGGCAGCAGTCGATGGTGCTCGTGCCCATGGACGCCCCCGGCCTCGAGAACCTCCGCAGCCTCCCGGTGTTCGGCTACCAGGACAACGAGGGGCACTGCGAGCTCGTGTTCCGGGACGTTCGGGTCCCCGTCGACCACATGCTCGGGGAGGAGGGTGGTGGCTTCGCCATGGCCCAGGCACGGCTCGGCCCCGGGCGCATCCACCACTGCATGCGGGCAATTGGGGTGGCCGAGCGCGCGCTCGAGCTGATGTGCCGCCGGGTGAGGGCGCGCACGGCGTTCGGCAAGCCGCTGGCGGAGCAGGGTGTGATCCAGCAGTGGATCGCCGACAGCCGGATCGAGATCGAGCAGGTGCGCCTGTTGGTGCTCAAGACCGCATGGCTCATGGACACGGTCGGCAGCAAGGGTGCCCGCATCGAGATCTCGGCGATCAAGGTCGCCGCTCCGGACGTGGCGCTACGGGTCATCGACCGGGCGATCCAGGCGCATGGCGCGCTCGGCGTGTCCGATGACGCCCCGCTGGCGTCGATGTACGCGCACGTGCGCACGTTGCGCCTGGCCGACGGCCCGGACGAGGTGCATCGCATGTCGGTGGCGCGGCGCGAGCTTCGAAAGTACGAGGAGGCATAGGCGCGGGCATGAGACGCTTTGTCGTGGGCGTGGCTGTCGCGGCCCTGTTGATCGCTGCCGGTTGCGGCGGCGATGACGACGGCGGTGGCGGCGGCGGCGCATCGAGCCAGGCAACCGAAGAGTTCTGCCAGGGCTTCAACCGCATCAACGAGCGGTTCTCCGACATCAACCCGGTCACCAACCCGGAGGCACTCCAGGAGGCTCTCGACATGTTGCGAGACCTGGATCCCCCGGAGGAGATCGCCGACGAGTATGCGACGGTCCTCGAGGGCTTCGAGAGGCTCTCGAAGATCGACGTCACGGATCAGGATGCCGTCAGCGAGGTGCGGGACGAGCTCCCGGAGGCTGAGGACGCGTTCAACACGGTCGGGGACTTCGTCGAAGCAGAGTGCTGAGAGTCAGCGAGCGTGGGCTCGGCCGGCCGGCCGGTCACCCTGCAGTGCTCTGCGGCCGGCGCACGACGAGGCTCACGCGGGTCCCGTCGGCCGACGGCGTGAAGCTCACCTCGTCGGCCAGGGTGCGCATGAGGGCAATTCCCAGGCCGCTCTCATGCCGCAGGCGCCGCGGGTCGGTGACGGCGGGCAAGGCCTCGACGTCGTCGGGGTCGAAGCCGGAGCCCCGATCGATGACCTCCACCCGGACCTCGTCGTCGCCGATCGTGCAGCGGACGATCACGGGACCCTCGGACCAGTTGCCCTCGTGGGCCTCGATCGCATTGGAGCACGCCTCGGTGACAGCGATCTTCAGGTCATCGAGGCGCGCCTGACTCAGCCCCGGCGCCAGCGACCCGACCGCCGCGTCGACGACCAGGCGCACCAGCGAGAGATAGGCGGAGCGGGCCGGGATCTCCAGCTCCACGACCGCCATGCGGCTACCCGCCGGAGATGGCGTCGTCGAGGGACGCGTGGAGTGGTACTGCGTTGTCGAGGCCGGTGATCTCGAACAGGCGACGGATCCGAGCCTCGGTGCACACCAGGCGGAGGTCGCCGCCGTGGGTTCGGGCCCGCTTCAGGATGCTCACGATGGTGCCGAGACCGGTGGAGTCGAGGAAGTCGACGGCTTCGAGATCGAGCACCAGCCGAGCTGACCCATCGTTCACGAGGTCGATCAGGCGCTCACGCAAGGAGGGGGACGTGGCGACGTCGATCTCACCGTGGACCGTCACGACCGTCCACCCCTCGATCTCGGACACCTCGGTGCGCAGCTCCATGGCCCGCTGACCCTACCCCCTGGCTTCTCTGACCCACGCGGGGCAACATGGCCCGCGTGACACCCGTGGAATTCCACGGGCGTAACCTGGGATCAGGTCATGGCCCTCGTCGACGTGTCGTCCGAGATCGAGGGACCGGTCGAGGAGCCGACCGGGTACCCGAGCCGCGCCACGGGGGTCGATCCGATCGACGTGCTTCTCGGCGCCCTGGCCGGCCGCGACGGGGGTGCCGAGGTCGGCGGTGGGCCCTCCGCCCTTGTCCATGTGCAGCGGGTTGCGGGACGCCCGGGGCGGCCCGGACAGCTGACGCGCCGCCTGCCACCCGAGGTCCTGGGGTGCCTCGATGTACCGCACCTCTGGTCGCACCAGGCCGCGGCGATCGACCTGGCTCGTGCGGGACGCTCGGTGGTCGTCGCCACCGGCACCGCCTCCGGTAAGTCGCTCTGCTACCAGGTGCCGATCGCGGAGGCGGCCCAGGCGCCGGTGCGCCGCGGCACCGCCCTGCTGGTGTACCCCACCAAGGCCCTCGCGCACGATCAGCTGCGGGCCCTCGGAGAGCTGGGATTCCCCCACGTCGTCGCCGGCGCGTACGACGGGGACGCCGGTCCGGAGGAGCGGGCCTGGATCCGACGTCACGCCACCGCCGTGCTCACGAATCCGGAGATGCTGCACAGCGGGATACTTCCCCACCACGATCGCTGGGCGACGTTCCTCGGTCGGCTGCGATACGTGGTCGTGGACGAACTCCACGCCTTCCGCGGGATATTCGGGAGCCACGTCGCCCACGTGCTGCGCCGCCTCCGCCGGTTGGCCCTCCGGTACGGCGCAGATCCCACCTTCATCTGCTGCTCCGCCACGATCGGCCAGCCAGACGTCCTGGCGTCGGATCTGTGCGGGCTCCCGGTGGAGGCCGTGGAGGACGACGGCTCGCCGCAGGGCGAGCGACTCGTGGCGGTGTGGAACCCCCCACGACTCGACGAGCGAACGGGGGTGCGGGCCTCGGGCAACCGGGAGACGGCCGGTCTGGTGGCCGAGCTCGTGGGGTCGGGACACAAGACGATCGCGTTCTGCCGGAGCCGGCGATCGACCGAGGTCGTCGCGTCCGATGCCCGGCGTCGCCTGCCCCCCGCCCACAGGCGACGCGTGAAGCCCTATCGCGGCGGCTACCTGGCCAGTGAACGCCGGGAGATCGAGGAGGAGCTGTTCAGCGGGCGCCTCGACGGCGTCGTCGCGACCAGCGCCCTCGAGCTGGGCATCGACGTGGGTGGACTGGATGCGGTGGTGCTCAACGGGTTCCCGGGCACGATTGCCTCGTTCTGGCAGCAGGCGGGTCGAGCGGGACGGTCGGGGCAGGCGTCTGCGGCCGTCCTCGTTGCGGGAGCGGACCAGCTCGACCAATGGATCGCCACCCATCCTGACGACCTTGTGCAGCGGGCCCCCGAGCCGGCGGTGATCAACCCCGCCAATCCCTTCGTCGCCGACGCCCACCTGCGCTGTGCCGCCCATGAGATGCCGCTCACCCACGCCGACGAGCGCTACTGGCCGGGCTTCCTCGACGAGGTGGTCGTGCGCCTCGCACGCGCCGACGATGTGGTGGTGCGCCAGCAGATACGCGGGCGGGGTCCCCAGGCGCTCTATTCGGGTGGCGGCTGGCCTGCCCACGGTGTCGGCCTTCGCGCCGGGGCGGGCGGCGAGGTGAGCATTCGCACGGCGGACGGACAGGCCGTCGGTACCGTCGAACTGGCCCGCGCCTGCGGGCAGGTGCACCCGGGAGCCTCCTACCTGCACGGCGGCCAGACCTGGCGGGTCGCGGCCCTCGACCTCGACGGCCGCACCGCAGTCGTGGAACCCGACGACGGGTCGACGTACACGGTGGCGCGCACCGACATCGACATCCGGATCGTGCATCGCGACGCCGCGCGCCGGCTGGGCGAGCTCGGGGTCGGCCTGGGGACCGTCGAGGTCCACGAGCAGGTGATCGGCTACCAGCGCAAGGACGCCCTGACCGGCGAGTCGCTCGGGATGACCGCGCTCGACCTGCCCCGTTCGACGTTGTGCACGCGGGCGTTCTGGTACGAGGTTCCCGAGGGCCTGTTGACGCGGGCGGGGGTCACGCTGGCCGATGGCCCCGGTGCCCTGCACGCCGCCGAGCACGCAGGGATCGGTGTGCTGCCGTTGTTCACGATCTGCGACCGTTGGGACGTGGGTGGCGTGTCGACGCTGCACCAGGCCGACCTCGGGGCGCCCGCGATCGTGATCTACGACGGCTACCAGGGTGGCGCCGGGATCGCAGAGCTCGGGTACGAAGCCGCCGCCCGTCACCTTGCGACCACGGCCGAGATCATCCAGTCGTGTCCCTGCGCCAGCGGCTGCCCGTCCTGCGTGCAGTCGCCCAAGTGCGGCAACGGCAACGAGCCGCTCGACAAGGCCGGTGCCCTGGCCCTGCTTCGCGCTGCGCTCTGACCACGATCGGGCGCCCATCACCGCTCCACCCGCATGGTGGCGGCAGCGTCGAGTACGACGTCGTCGACGAGTGTGCCGACCAGGGGGACCCGGGTCGGTGCCCGGTAGCGCACGACGACCCTGACCCTGCCGCCCACTTCCCCCCGCTCGGCCACCTCGGTGTCCAGCCGGTCGGCGGCCAGAGGGCCCGCCTGCTCTGCCGCGCGCCGCGCGGCCGCCGGATCGTCGTCGACGGCGGCGGCGCGCACGGCCTCGCGGGCGGCGTGGGTCACGAGGAGCTGGTCGCGCGCCAGCACCCCGGCCTGGATGATGGCCAGGAGTAGGCCCGCAACCAGCGGCATGACCAGGGCCAGCTCCACTGTCGCCTGGCCCGCCTCGTGTCCCGGAGCGCGATCACCGTCGCGCGCCACGAACCCGAGTCGCAGCATGGCTACAGGTTGTCGGTCAGCTTCTCGATCACCGACTCGAACAGGTCGGTGAAGCTGCCGGTCTGGGCGGCCCAGGCGATGACGCCGAGGGCGATGCCGCCGGCCGCCAGGATGACCAGGCCGTACTCGGCCGTGGCCTGCCCGCGGTCGTCGGTGAGCCGGCGACCGAACCGGCCGGCGGCTCGCGATGCGAGCCCTTGGGCGTAGAGCAAGGGGTGGATGAACATGTCGACCTCCGAGGTCGCGCCACGGTGTGGCGTGGGGGCTGCGTCAGGGGGAGGGGCTTTCACGGGCTCAGAGAGCCGAAGGATCCCGCCAGGAGCGGGACGACCGTGAGCAGGGCAAAGGCCGGCAAGGTCGTGAGGACGAGGGGGAAGAGCAGGGTCACCGGCAGCCGACGCGCGGCCTCCTCCGCCTGGCGCCGGCGGCGGAGCCGGCTCTCGATTGCGACACGCTCGAGTGAGGGCGCGAGCGGCGTGCCGTAGCGGTCGTGGGCCGCGAGGGCGTCGACGAGCGGCCGGATCGACGCACCCGCGTCGTCGACGACCAGTCCGAGCGCCGAGGAGGTGGTTCCTCCCCGCTCGATGTGGGCGGCCGCGCGTTCGAGGGCGGCGCCGAGCGGCCCGCCGGGCCGGCGCCGGATCGCGCACACCGCGGTGGCGATCGGCAGGCCCGCGGCCGTGGTCAGGTGCAGGAGATCGACCACGTCGGGCAGCTGGTCGGCGACTGCGGCCTCGTGCGCTCGCCGGGTCCGCCGGGCGACGAGCGTGGGGGCGAGCACGGACCACGCCACCGGAACGATGGCCAATGGCGGTGCCCACGGCGCCAGGGCGGCGGACACCAGCACGGCCCCGCCTACCCGGCGATCGGCAGCGGGGTCGGCGGGCCGCCCCGCCCGGCGCCGCAGCCAGGCGCCGATTGCGGCCACTGGGCTGGGCCTTGCGCCGCCGACGCCGGTGCGGTCGCCGCCGATAGTGAGAATCCGGCCGGTCGCGAGAGTCGGCGGCGTCGGGTTCGGGTGCCGAGCCGGGATGCGATGTTCGCCGAGAACCACGGCGACGACCGCCGCCCAGGCCAGCCCCAGGCCGAGGGCCATCATGACGGGTCACCCCGCGTGAGCCGCGCCATCCACCAGGCGCCAAGGGCGTCGAGACCCAACCCGCCGGCGATGCACACCCACCCGGCCGGCGAGTGCAGCAGGAAGCGCCCAGCCGCCCCATCCCCCATCCCCAGTAGCACGGCGAACGCCACCGGCGCCGCCGAGAGCACCACCGCGCTGGTGCGGGCCTGGGACGCGAGCGCCCGACGCTCGGCGCTGAGCTCGAGACGCTCGCGCAGCGTGGCTGCCACCCCGTCGACAGCTCGCGCCGGCGTCACCCCCACGAAGGTCGCCAGCATCAACGCCGTCGCCGCCAGCCGGGTGCCAGCGTCGCCGTGCCGCAGCGTCCAGCCGTCGAGCACCGCGGCAATCGACTGACCCCGGCCGGCACCCAGCGCGAGCGCCTGAAGCTCCGGGCCGAGCGGATGCGGTGTCGCCCGACCGGCCTCATCCAGCGCGACCGGGAGCGAACACCCAGAACGCAGGGCTGCCGCGAGCCGCTCCAAGGCCGGCGGCAGCTGGCCGTGTCGTGCCGCCACAGCCCGACCACGTCTCCGCTGGCGGGCGAGCACGGGCGTGACGGCCACGCCGAGCACCACGAGAACCATGACGACCGGCCCCAGGACGAGAACCGCAACTGCGATGCCCGCCCCGCCGGCGACCACGGCCGCGGGCGGAACCTGCGTCGCCGGTCGCACCGACAGGTCGGCGGCCTCGTCCTCCGAACGCGAAGAGGCGACGACGCGGGCCCGCACGCGCTGCGACGACCACCAGCCACGGAGCGACCAGCCGATCGGCAGTGCCAGGCAGGAGGCCAGGATCAGTGCCTTCGGCGTCATGTCGGCTCGCCGTTCGTACGTCGCTGCGTTGGGTCGGCAACGTGGCCGGTGTCGCGATCTCCACCGGATGCCCAGACCGCGACATCGGGCCGGCGGGCCGGCCGCGTCGGGCGGGCCACACACCTACGCCCGACCGCCAGTGGGCGTGTCGCAACCGTGTCGCCGGTGCCGGCGACGACCTCGGCAACCTCGGCCACGAGCCGTGCCCCGCTCGTACCCCGGACCACACGAACCAACAGGTCGAGCGCACCGAGGACCTGCTCGCGGACAGCCGGCAACGGCAAGTCGATCGACCCCATGAGCGCCATGGTCTCGATTCGGCGCAGTGCGTCGCCCGTGCCATTGGCGTGAACGGTGGACAGCGACCCGTCGTGCCCGGTGTTCATCGCCTGCAGCATGTCGAGGGCCTCGGCTCCCCGGACCTCGCCGACGACGATGCGGTCGGGCCGCATGCGCAACGCGGCCCGGACGAGCTCACGGACGCCGACCGCGGCGAGCCCGTCGGGACTCGCCGGGCGGGTCTCCAGGCGCACGACATGCTCACCGGGCAGTCGCAGCTCGGCCGTGTCCTCGACCGTGACGACCCGCTCGCCGAACGCCAGGTGGTCGCACAGGGCGTTGAGCAGTGTGGTCTTGCCGGCGCCGGTGCCGCCGCAGACGACCATGTTGAGGCCGGCATCGACGGCGGCCGCCAGCAGGTCGGCGACGCCCGGCGAGCAGAACTCCCCGAGCGGGATGGTGGCGGCGCCGAAGCGGCGAATGGTGACGGCGGGCCCGTCGACCGCCAGTGGGGGCAGCACCACATGCACCCGCGACCCGTCGGGCAGCCGAGCATCGACGACCGGGCTCGTGCGGTCGGCCCGGAGGCCGAGCGGCGCCACCACCCGTTCGACGAGTAGGTCGATGGCGGGTCGATCGAGCTCGAGCTGGGTGCGCTCGAGTCGGCCAGATCGTTCGACCCAGACAGGACCCGGCCCGTTGACCAGCACGTCGTTCACCCGAGGGTCGGCGAGGAGCGGCTCGAGCGGCCCGAGGCCGCCGATCCGGGCTCGCACCCGGGACACGACGCTCGCAACCTGGTCCGCCCCGAGGAGCGGCGCCTCGAGGCGAACGAGGTCGGCGAGGGCCGGATCATCCACCTGCCGGTCGGTCGCCGACGCGAGCACCCGGCGATGGACCCGGGCATCGAGCTCGACGACGTCGGTGCGCCGGTCATGCAGCATGGCGCAGCCCTCGCTCGAGCGATCGGGGCAGGCGCCCGGCCATGAGGCCCGAGTCGACGGCGCGTGCCACGGCCGGATCGGCCTCGATCTCGGCCCGCACCGGGGCGCCGACGGCCGACTCGACGTCGTGACGGGAGAGCGTGCGGCCGGGCTCGCGGATCACCACGACCTCCGACGGCCGAAGCGACGATGCCATCGCTCGCCGGAGCGCCAGGTAGCAGGGGCGGATGACGAGGATCGAGCGCTGCGCACCGTCGACGAGGGCGGTCGCCACCCGTTCCTTCGTGCCGCAGTCGACCACAACCGGCCGCGGCCCGCGGTCGAGGAGCGAGGCCAGGACGGCGGCCCGATCGAGCAGCAGGGGTCCGGGGCCACGGGGCAACAGCGCCAGGCGCGGCGATGCCTGCACCTCGAGCCGCGCCAAACCGTCGGCGGGCACGTCGTCGCCGGCCGCCAACCAGCCGGCGAGGCCGGGGGTGTCGGGCTCGGGCAGGCCAAGGACCGCCGGGCCGTCGCCCGCAAGATCTGCCAGCACGATGCCCGGGCCGCCGCGCCGGCCGAGGAGGAGGGCGAGCGATGCGGCGACGACGGTCGTGCCGACGCCGCCCTTGACGGACCAGCAGGCGACCAGCATGGGAGACCTCCGCGACGAAGTGGACACACCAGGGGGAAGTCGGAGGCCGTCAGCGGCGTCGACAGCGTCGGCGCCGCAGCCAGTCGATCGGAAAAGATACACAAGGACTCTGAAGTTGTCAAATCGCAAAGTGATGCATGGAAATCCAATCAATCATCTTGTAACCATGCCAAGGACCTGAATCGGCCGACCGCCGGGTCGGCCGGCTCGGCCGTTAGGGTCGCCAGCCGTGACTTCGCGCTCGGCCGCGTTCTTCGATCTGGACAAGACGGTGATCGCCAAGGCGTCGATGGTGGCGTTCAGCGGCCCCTTGCACCGCGCCGGGCTGCTCTCGCGCCGCCGGCTCCTCCGGGCCGCGTGGGGCCAACTCGTCTATGCCCAGTTCGGGGCGAGTCCGGCCAAGCTCGACAAGTTGCGTGATTCGGTCCTCCGGCTCACGCGAGGCTGGCAAGAGGCCGAGATCGCCGCGATCGTGCGCGAGACACTCGTCGATGTCGTCGAGCCCATCGTCTTCGACGAGGCGATGGACCTGATCCGCGAGCACCAGGCCGCCGGCCGCAAGGTGTTCATCGTGTCGGCCTCGCCGGAGGAGATCGTGGCGCCGCTGGCGCAGTTCCTCGGCGTCGACGAGGCACTGGCCACCCGAGCGGAGCTCGATGCCGACGGGCGCTACACCGGGAGGACAGAGCGTTACTGCTACGGGCCCGAAAAGGTGACGGCGATGGAGGATGCGGCCCGGCGCGACGGCATCGACCTGTCGGCGTCGTACGCGTACAGCGATTCGGCCACCGACTTGCCGATGCTCGAGGCCGTCGGCCATCCGGTGGTCGTGAACCCCGATCGGGAGCTGCTTCGTGCCGCCCGCGCCCGGGACTGGGACGTGCTGCGCTTCTCGCGGCGCGTTCCCCTACGCGAGCGGGTGCCCATGCCCGCCCCGCGTCACGCGGCGCTCGGTGGGGGCGCCGTGGTCGTGGCGCTGGGTGCCGGCTTCGCGGCACGGTGGCTCTGGGACCGGCGCAAACCTGCGGATCGGCCGAAATCCCCGGTCTGGGCCGCAATGGCGGCCGCGAGCCAGCGGGTGGCCCGCGGCAGCGCCCCGGCCCCGCCCGTCAGACGGAGCGCACCTTCTTGGCAGCGATTGTGGCGAGGGCGACGAGGACGATGAGTAGCAGCAGCTTCTTCATGGCCGGGATGGTAGCGAGTCACGTGCCCCCCATCCGACAGGCTGCGTGACGGCGTCGGCCAAGGCTCTAAGGTCACGCCCATGAGTGTGCTGGGGCCGTGCGTAGCGTTCGATCGCGGGCGCCCGGTGGCCGACGCGAGCGACGTCGACGACGCACAGTCGCCCCCCGCAACGGCGCGGCAGCGGGGCCGACCCTCCGGGGGGAGGGCTGAGCGGTGACCGCTCAGCGGGCGTTCCTGCCGGCGCATCGACAGCTGGAGGCGCGGGCCGTCGGTCGGCGCACGCACCAGACGTTCCTGTTCGCCGGTGCGACCGGCGTGGTCGTCGCCCTCGCGGTCTACGCAATCCAACGGGTCACCATCGACGGCCTGTTCGATCGCCTTGCGGACCGGCCGCTGTGGCTCCAGGCGTGCGCTCCTGGCGTGGGTCTGCTGATCGCCTACCTGTGCCTGCGCTGGATCGCCCAGGGCAGGTCGCCGTCCACGACCGACGAGTACGTGCGCAGCTTCCACGAGGAGGCGCACGAGCACATGTCCACCCGGCCTGTCCTCGGCCGGGTCCTCGCCAGCGTCGCCACGATCGGCTACGGCGGTGCGCTCGGCCTCGAGGGCCCGTCCATCTACGCGGGCTCCGCCATCGGGTCGACCATCCAGCGGCGCTTCGCCCGCCTCTTCTCCCGCGAGGACGCCAAGCTGCTCCTCGTTGCCGGGGCGGCGGCGGGCATATCGGCGGTGTTCAAGGCGCCGGCCACCGGTGCGCTGTTCGCCATCGAGGTGCCCTATCGCGCCGACCTCGCGCGCCGCAACGTGCTGCCGGCGATGGTGGCCTCGGCGGCCGCCTACGTCACGTTCGCCGCCATCGACGGCACCGATCCGATCCTGCCGGTGGCGGGCGGGTCACCGTTCGACTGGCGCGACCTCGGCGGCGCCCTCGCCGTTGGCCTGCTGTGCGGCCTTGGCGCCCGGCTGTTCAGCGGCGCGGTGCGGTCCCTGCGGGACCGGTGGATCACCGACATCCCCATCGGGCTGCGGATCCTCGCCGCGGGTGCGGCTCTCGCCCTGTTCGCGTACGTGGCCGAGGCGGCTGCTGACGCGCCGCTCACCCTGGGCCCCGGCTACGACGTGATCCGCTGGGCCACCGATCCCAACCTCGCCCAATGGCTCGTGCTCACGCTGCTCGTGGTCCGGGTGGGCGCGGTGCTGGCAACGCTCGGCGGGGGCGGAGCCGGAGGCCTGGTCATCCCCTTGGTGGTCCTCGGGGCGCTCACCGGACGCTTCGCGGGCGGCGCGTTGGGGATGGCCGACAGCGACTTGTTGCTCGTGGTCGGCATGGCGTCGTTCCTCGGCGCCGGCTACCGCACGCCCCTGGCGGCGATCATGTTCGTGGCGGAGACGACAGGACACCCCGGCTTCGTGGTGCCCGCATTCGTCGCCACCGCGGCGTCACAGCTGCTGGTCGGGGACTCGTCGGTGTCCGACCACCAGCGGGCCGGGCGCCTGGGGCACCTCGAGCGCCGCTTCGAGCTGCCGATCAGCGCAGTGCTGGAGACCGACGTGCGGACGGTGCCGCCGGACGCCACCATCGAGGAGTTCCTCACCGTCCACCTGGTCGGCTACCGCCAGCGCGCCGTTCCCGTCGTGGACGACGCCAACCGTTACCTCGGCCTGATGGCGCTGGACGAGGTGGTGACGATCAGGCGGGAGGCGTGGGCCACCACCGAGATCCGCACCATCGCCAACGTCGCGGCGCCGCGCGGCCGGACGACGTGGCTGGTGCGTGACGCAGTGCAGGCCATGGAGGGAGGCGACGCCGACGTGCTCGCGGTCGTCGATGGTGACGACCGCTTCGTCGGTGTGGTCACAACGGACGAGGTCCTCCGCCTAGACGAGATCCTCGAGCGGACCAACGGGGCGCGCTGACGATTGGGGGGCTCCGGCGGGAGCCTCTGTCGCCAACACCCCCCGCCGCGCGGCGCTATCGGGGATCCGTGCCTCAGACGGCCAGCAGGTCGCGGGCGCCCGTGTCGGATGACGGGTGGCGCAGCTTGGACATCGCTCGCGCCTCGATCTGGCGAATGCGCTCGCGGGTGAGGTTGAAGTGCTCGCCCACCTCCTCGAGCGTGCGGGGCTCGCCACGATCGAGCCCGAACCGCAGCTTGAGGATCTCGCGCTCGCGCTCGTCGAGGGGCGCCAGCAGCCGGTTGATCTCCTCGGGCAGCAGCGCGGTGGCCGCCACCTCGAACGGCGACTCTGCGGACCGGTCCTCGACGACGTCGCCCAGCTCGGCGTCGCCGTCCTCGCGCAGCGGCTCGGAGAGCGACAGGGGCTCGGCGGCGAAGCGCAGGGCCTCCGTCACCTTGTCCTCGGGCATCTCGACCTCGGCGGACAGCTCGGCCAGGGTGGCGGGACGACCGAGCTTCAGCTCGAGACGGGCCCGCGCCTTTTGCAGCCGTGCGAGCGTGTCGCCGGCGTGGACCGGCAGCCTGATGGTGCGGCCGGTGTTGGCGATGCCCCGGGTGATCGCCTGCCGGATCCACCAGGTGGCGTACGTGGAGAACTTGAAGCCCTTGCGCCAGTCGAACTTCTCGACCGCGTGCATCAGGCCGAGGTTGCCCTCCTGGATCAGGTCGAGCAGCGGCAGGCCTGACGCCTGGTACTTCTTGGCGATCGACACGACGAGCCGCAGGTTCGACTGAACGAAGGTGCGCTCGGCGTCCTCGCCGTCACGGGCGCAGCGTCGCAGCTCTCGCTTGCGGCCGGGCGACAGCGTGCCGGCCCCGGCCTCGAGGTCGAGCCGGGCTGCGTTGCCGGCTTCGATCGCCTGGGCCAGGCGGACCTCGTCGTCCTTGGTGAGCAGCGGGTACTGCCCGATATCGGTGAGGTACAGCCGAACGAGATCTTCCTCGTCGCGCTCGACGCGCTCCTTGGGCAACGGTTGTTCCTTATCGCCTGTCGCTTCGGTGAGTGGGGAGCTCGCGCCCTCTCGCTCAGAGCGATGCATGTGGCGGCGGAGCTCGATGCACCGGAGAACCCGGAGCGCCGTTCAGGATACCGGGATGGTCAAGACCGACCACCGTCGCGGCTCGATTACTCGGCAGCGTCCCCAGGCACCCACGCGACGTGTTTCTCGACGACAGCCCGCGCTCATTCGCTAAGGTGCCCGCTCGGGGACAGGAAGCCCGCTGGAACCGTCAATGGCACACACACCGATCGCGCCCATGATCTGAGTTAATCGGGGGAGGGCAACGGCGTGCTCATCCACACACGGACTCAACCTGTCGGCGCGACCGCCGTCGTGCTCAGGCGTGAGCGTGGCACCGAGCTGGGCCGCCTCGTCAGCGAGGCGAGCCACGGTTCGATCAAGGCCTTCGACGACATCTACCGCTCGTTGGCCGGCCAGGTGGCGTCGTATCTCCGGTGGCATCGGGCCACCGATCCCGACGGTCTGACCAACGACGTGTTTGCGCAGGTGCATCGCAATCTTCCGCGCTTCGAGGGCGACGAGCAGGGATTCCGGTCGTGGGTGTTCACCATCGCCCACCACCGCATGATCGACGACCGGCGGCGCGTCAACCGCCAGCCGCGGCTGCAGGACGACCTGAGTGTCGAGGAGCACATGGGGCTCGGCGACGTCGAGGACGACGCCTTCGCCGTGCTCGCCCACGACCGCGTGCGCGACCTGCTGACCGTGCTGTCGCCCGACCAGCGCGACGTGGTCCTGCTGCGCATCATCGCCGACCTGTCCGTGGAGGAGGTGGCCCGCATGCTCGACAAGCGCGAGGGGGCCATCAAAGCCCTCCAGCATCGTGCGCTGGCCGCACTCCGTCGCCACCTCGATCGCATGGCCGGAGCGGCGTAGGCCCGTCGCTCACAGGCATATCCCAAGCACGAAGCGTGGCGTTCACCTGAATAGATGGGTGATCTGAGCGACCGTGACGTGGAGGATGTCCTCGAGGGCGTGCAGCCCCCGGGTCGTGACGACCTCGCGCACGTCGTCGAGCTGACCACCTGGTTGCACGCAAGTCGCGAGATCGAGCCGGCGCCGGCGATGCGCGACGACCTGTTCATGCAGATCGAGGCCGGTGTGGGGCCCTACCACCGGTCGTCGCGGCGGGCGCCGGCACACCTTCGGCACCACGGCCGGGGCACGCGCCGGTCCGTGCGGCGGGTGTTGGGGGGTTCCGGGCGGCCCCTCGTCAGTGTCGCGGCCGCAGCGGTCCTGCTCGTTGGTGTGATCCTTGCGGTGCGCGCCGGAGGCCCCGACCGCGAGCCGTCGGCGTTCGTCTCGCCGTCGGCGCAGGGTGGCTCGGCGACCGGCGCCGATGCGCCGACAACGACCACCGCGCCCACGACGACGGCGCCGCCAACGGATTCCACCGAGCCATCGGGGAGTACAGACGCGGGACTCGCCGACGACGTGCCGTCAACAACGGACGGTTTGACCCGGCGGGGGCCCGCCTCGTCTGACGTGTCGTCAGCCGATCGAGGGTCTCGGCGCGATGACGACGCGACCCCGCTGACGACCGACCGGCGACGCCGCTGGTCCGATGACGACGGTCAAGCGGCGACGGAGAACCCGAGCTCGACCGGTCTGAGAACGCAGTCATCGACGACGTCGGCACCCACCGACGACACCGGGCGGTGGCGCGAGCATCTCAGCGGCTGGGACTTCGACCTGTCCGAGTGGGCGTGGGCCCGCGAGCTCTGGGACGCCGTTGACGAAACCGGCGAGCCGCGGGTCGCCGTCGACCCCGACGGCGACGCGCCGAACGGCGATGACGACGATCAGGGGCGTGAGCGCCGTGACGCCGATCGCGATCACGGCGCCGCGAGGGACGGCGTGAGCGACGACGGCGCAGCCGGCGACGACGAGCCCATGGAGGAGCCCGGAGACGCACCGGCGGGCTAGGGCTCTGTGCCAGTGATGCCGCCGGCCGTCACCAGGAGCCCCTCGAGCTCACGTTGGTGGGACGACGCCCGGTCGACATCGCGATTCGTACGGAGCTGCGCCTGGAGCAGCGCCTCGCCCTCGTGCCAGTGGTCCCGCTCGTCGGAGAGGACGAGCCGGAGCGCCCGGATCGTGGGGCCGTCGCTGATCGGTGATGTCAGATCGAGGTGCTGCCGGTAGGCGCCCACGAGGCGGGGCACCAGCACCCTGTAGGCGCCGACGAGCTTCTCGATCGTGTTCTCGGACGCCTCCGGGGCGGCCACCACCTCGACGAAGGCCGCGAGCGCGCGACCTGGTGGAGTGACGAATGCGTCGACTCCCGTCTCGCCGATCACCGGGAGCAGGTCGTGCCACAGCTCGGCGTGCCAGCCATGCTGGCGGCTGTGCGTGGCCAGGGTGACCTTGACGGCGGGCTCGGGCACCGACGCCGTCCAGGCGCCCAGGATCTCGAACGCCCGCATCTCGATCCAGCAGTAGTGGCCGACCAGCCGGGCACTGGCCTCGAGCGACAGGGGTCCCGGGGACGACGATGGTTCGCTCATGTGGCGTCAGTCTCGCATTGCGTCGGCCGCGGACCCGGCCTGCATCGGGGCGACGACCTCGGCCAGGAGCACGGCGATCAGGATCAGGGCACCGCCCGCGACGGTGGCGGCCGTCAGCGGCTCGTCGACCAGCGCGCTCAGGAGGGCGGCGAACACCGGCTCGAGCAGCAGGATGATGGCGGCGCGCGACGGGCTCACCACCCGCTGGGCCCAGACCATCGCGAGGAACGCCACCGCGGTGGCGAACACCCCGGTGAAGGCGGCGGCGGCCAGGGAACCGCCGTCGAAGTCGAATCCCCCCTGGATCACCGCCGGCACCAGGCACAGCAGCCCCACCGTGGCGAGCTGCACGGCGGTGAGGCGGACGGGATCGTGGCGGGTGGCGACGCCCCCCAGGAAGACGAGATGGGCGGCGAACGCCACGGCGCACCCGAGTGTCAGCACCTCGCCGCGGCCGAACCCGGTGTCGGCGCCCCCCGTGAGCAGCACCAGTCCGGCGACGGCGAGCACCACGCCGGCGAGCGTGAGCGGGTGCGGGGGCCGCCGCGTGGTCGCGAACGAGATGAAGGGGACGAACACGACGAGCATGTACGTGATGAACGCCGAGGTCGCCGCCGTCGTGTACTGCAGGCCCACCGTCTGGAACACGTAGCCGGCTAGGAGCAAGAGGCCGGCGAGGACTCCATCCCGGAACTCGCCGGGGGTGGCGGCCCGGCCCGCGCTGCGACGCGGCCGCGCCGCCGCGGCGCGCCGATGGGCCACGAAGCCGAGCACCGCCGCGCCGATGAGGAAACGGACGGCGAGGAACGGCAGTGGGTCGATGCGCTCGACGGCGTCCTGGACGACGATGAAGGTCGTGCCGAAGAAGAACGCCGCCACCACGAGCGCCGCGTCCGCTTGCCAGCGAGGTGTCGCCACGGGTCGCGTGTCGACACCTTCCTGCGGCGGGAGGGGGACGGCAGCCTCGGACACGGCACCTCACATCGGGCATTCAGGCGGGGACCGGCAGTGTTGCCAATACCCGGCCCCGAGGGGCAAATGCCGCTCGTCAGCGACGTGTCGCGACTGATTTCGCGTGGGTCAGCGCCGGTCCAGCCGCATGCTGGGACCTGATGACCGTGAGCGATCGCCGGATGGACGACCCGCTAGGGCCGTGGCCGGGTCGTCGCACCGACCCACGCGTGGTCGGGTTGCCTTGCTGATCCGTTCAGACCCGCATCTCGCGGCCGTGAGCGGTGAGCGCCCAGATCACGAGCACATCGATGGTGATCACGATGAGGGACCAGAGTGGGTAGACCGGGAGGAAGAAGAAGTTCGCCAAGAGGCTGATGCTGGCGACGATGACACCGACGATCCGAGCGAGGATGTTGCCGCTGAACACCCCGACGCCGGCGAGGAACACGATGGCACCCAGGATGATGTGCACCCAGCCCCATTGGGACACGTCGAGGTAGACGTCGGCGCGGTTGGTGAAGACAACCCATTCGTCGTTCACGGCGGCGATGATCCCGTAGAAGAGATTGAGGCTCCCCCCGATCATCAACATGACACCGGCAAATATGATCCAGCCCGTCCAACCGGTCCGTTCGCCGTACGACGACTCCGACATCGGCGTGGCCGCATCGATCGTTCCTGACATGTGCACGTCCTCTCTTGTTCCCCACCCGCGTTGGGATGGGATCCGAGGTCGATCGACGTGACCGTACGACCCGCGCTCGATCTCGGCGTCCGCCAGATGGGATGAAATCGACGCGTTCCCAGGTACTGCGTGCCAGCGGGACCCGCCGGGCGAGTCGGCGAGCACTTCCACACCTGCCACCCCTCACGGTGGCACACTGAACGCGCTTCGGCGTCCTGTTCGGCTGGAGAGCAACCGTCTCATTGGTCGGCGGACACGCTTGTCTGGATGAGGGCCTGCACGCTGGGGAGGATTCCACGTGCATCAAGTGCGTCATGCCCGCAGATCGCACGGCTGGGGGATCCTGGCACCGGGCGGCATCGCGGTCGGGCTGGCGCTGGCCGCCACGACCGCATGCTCGAGCGATGTGTCGAGCGACCCGCCGAGTGAGGCCACCGACGCACCCGTCGAGGTCCTGGCGTCGGTGCACGGGCCCATGCAGGACACCGTCGTCGTTCCCAGCTCGACCCCTGCGGGGCTGGCCGTGGCGACCAGCAGCGCGTTGTACGAGCACTCGCCGATCGTCGTGCTGGCCGCCGAGAGCGACACGGCGGGGCAGGCCCGGGCGGCCTCGGTCGCCGTCGGCCTCGGTGCACCGCTGCTGCTGGCGCCGTCGTCGACGGATCCCGCGCAGAGCGCTGCGGTCCGCGACGAGCTGGCACGCCTGGGTCCCCAGGCGGTCCTGACCGTCGGCGACCAGGCGACGAGCTGGGCGCAGCAGGGCGACCCGGGCGTGCCCGTGGTCGCCGCCCCCGCCGACATCGGAGAGGTCGAGGACGCCACGGGCCGCGAGCTGGGCGACGACCAGGCGGTGGCCCCCGACCAGCTCATCGACGCCGTTGCCGCCCTCGGTGCGGACCGGACGCCGCTGCTGGCCGCCGACACCGCGCCCGCCGGCGCCAGCGACACCGCGCCCGGAGGCGCGAGCGACACCGCGAGCGGCGCGGACGGCGCCGGCGAGCCGTCGAGCCCGGCCGATCTCCCACGGGTGGCACCCGACGCGCCGCTGGACACGCTGCTGGTGCTCGTGGCCCGGGACCCGGCGTCGCTGGCGGCGGCTGCGACCGCCCGGGCGAGTGGGGCGCGGCTCCTGGCGGTCTCCAACCCCGACCCCCGGACCGACCCGAAGGTCATCGAGGCGCTTGCCGCGGACCCGGCGGAGCAGGTCGTGGCGCTGGGGACGGCCTTCGGTTCGCCGGAGACGCTGCGCTACCGCCTCGACGTCGCCGCCAGCGGTGTGGAGCTCCCCGGCGGCGGGCAGATCCTCTTCCCCGGCAGGCAGATGGTCGCCCTCTACGGTCACCCGGGCTCGCCCGTGCTCGGAGCCCTCGGCGAGCAGGGCGTCGACGGCGCCATCGACCGCGCCCAGCGGATGGCGGCGGACTACCAGCCGCTCGTGGACGTACCCGTGGTGCCAGCCTTCGAGATCATCACGACGGTGGCAACCGGCGGCCCCGGGCCCGACGGGAACTATTCGTACGAGGCCCCCCTCGACCTCCTGCGGCCGTGGGTCGATGCGGCGGCGCAGGCGGGCGTCTATGTCGTCCTCGACCTGCAGCCGGGACGCGCAGACTTCCTGACGCAGGCCAAGCGCTACGAGGAGCTGCTGGCCCGCCCGAACGTCGGCCTGGCGCTCGACCCGGAGTGGCGACTGGGCCCGGACCAGCGCCACCTGTCCCAGATCGGCTCCGTGACGGCCGGCGAGGTCAACACCGTCGTCACCTGGCTGGCCGACCTCACCCGGGCCCACAAGCTGCCCCAGAAGCTGCTGATGCTGCACCAGTTCCAGCTCCAGATGATCAGCGACCGGGATGCCGTGGACACGAGCCGGGACGAGCTGGCGATCCTGATCCACGCCGACGGCTTCGGTTCGCCCGGCGCCAAGTTCGAGACCTGGAGCCGGATGCACATCGGCCCGCCGCCCAACGTGTGGTGGGGCTGGAAGAACTTCATCGACGAGGACAGCCCCACGTTCACCCCCGCCGAGACCATGGCCATCGAACCCCGGCCGCTGTTCGTCTCGTACCAGTGACGGTCGGGTCCGCGGGCCGAGCAGGCTTCCCTCCGAACGTGCGGGATAGGCACGTCGTCCTGGCGCACCGTGGTCAGCGTTTCCGGGAGGCCGAGCTGTAGGCCTTGGCTCACGCTGCAAATCCCGTACTGTTCAGTGCCCACTTGCGCGCCTATCCGCTCGGCCTCTCAGCCGCGGTAGCGGTTGGTGATCGGCAGGCGCCGGTCCTTGCCGAAGGCCTTGGTCGTGACGCGCACGCCGGGCGGGGTCTGGCGGCGCTTGTACTCCGAAAGGTCGACCAGCCTGGTGATCCGTTCGACCATGTCCGGGTCGAAGCCCATCGCGACGAGCTCGGCCCTGGTCCGGTCGTCCTCCACGTAGGCCTGGAGAATCGGATCGAGCACGTCGTAGGGCGGCAGCGACTGGTCGTCCCGCTGGTCCGGGCGCAGCTCGGCCGAGGGCGGCTTGGTGAGCACGTCCTCGGGCACGAGCGGACGTCCCGCCCGGGCGTTGCGGTCGCGTGCCAGCGCGTAGACCATCGTCTTGGGCACGTCCTTGATCACCGCGAAGCCGCCGGCGGTGTCGCCGTAGAGCGTCGAATAGCCGACCGCCATCTCGCTCTTGTTGCCCGTGGTGAGCACCAGCCAGCCGAACTTGTTGGACAGCGCCATGAGGAGCATCCCGCGGATCCTCGACTGGATGTTCTCCTCGGTGATGTCGGGCTCCAGTCCGGCGAAGCTGGGGGAGAGCATGTCGAGGAAGGCGGCATGCGCGGGCTCGATCGGGATGACCCGCGACTCGATGCCCAGCTCGGCGCACAGCTTCTCGGCATCCGTCAGCGAGTGGTCGGACGAGTAGCGCGACGGCATCAGCACGCCGTGGACGTGCTCGGGGCCCAGGGCGTCGGTGGCGACGAGCGCCACGAGCGACGAGTCGATGCCGCCGGACAGGGCGATGGTGACGTCGGTGAACCCGTTCTTCCGTACGTAGTCGCGGGTGCCCAGCACCAGTGCCTCGTAGATCTCGCGCACCGGCGGCATGACGTCGACAACGGGTGCGCGGCGGGTGTCGGCGGGGTCGGTCACGCGAGGCGACGAGGAGATCTCGACGACCGGCAGCGGCTCGTCGCTGGCCCGGCCGCGGGGATCGAGCAACCGCTTGCGGAACACGGGCAACACCTCGACGTCGCAGACCACGGTCCGCTCCTCGAACTGGGTCGCCCGGGCCAGGAGCTCACCGTTGGGGTCGAACACCATCGACGCGCCGTCGAAAACCAGCTCGTCCTGCCCGCCCACCTGATTCACGTAGACCAGGGCACACGAGGCGTCGGCCGCCCGGGTGGCCAGCATCCGCTCGCGCTCGGCCAGCCGGTTCGCGTAGTACGGCGAGGCGTTGATGTTCACCACCAGCTCGGCGCCCCCGGCCGCCTGGGCCGCGATGGGACCCGTGGGGCTGAAGGCGTCCTCGCAGATCGATACGCCCACCCGGACGCCCCCGACGACCACCAGCGGCGACGTGCCCGCGCCCGGCGTGAAGTAGCGCTGCTCGTCGAACACCGCGTAGTTGGGCAGCAGGCGCTTGTGATAGACGGCCCGAAGCTCCCCGTATGCGCACACGGCGGCGGCGTTGTAGAGGTCGCGGTCGGCATCGACGAACCCGAGCACTGCGGCACAGCTGCCGCTCGCGGCGGCAACCCGGTCGAGCGCCGCCCGGTTGTCGGTGACGAAGCCGGGCTTCAGCAGGAGGTCCTCCGGCGGATACCCGGTCAGCGCGAGCTCGGGGAACACCGCCAGGTCGCAGCCCTGCGCCTCGGCGTCGGCGAGGGCGGCGACGATCCGCTCGGTGTTGCCCTCGAGATCGCCGACCGTCGTGTTGATCTGGCACAGCGCCAATCGCAGCCGCGTCACGGCATCCAGGGTACGGGGCCGGGGTGCAGACTCGGGGTGTGGATCGCGTCGATGCCGCCGAGCTACCCGAGCTGATCGAGCGCAGCGCCGACCCGCTGGCCGTCCGCTCGGCGCTCGATCGCGTGGACGGGTCGGTGAGCAAGGCGCTGGCGTCCGATCCCGCGCTCGCCCGGGCCTTCGTGGCCACCGTGGCCGCGAGCCGGAGCGCCGCCCGGCTCATCCACACGGATCGGGGCGCCCTGGCGGTCCTGGCCGACCTGGACACGGCCGTGGCCGACGGCACCGATGCCGACGTCGACGACCTGGTCCGCTGGAAGCGCCGCGAGCAGCTCCGGATCATGGCCCGGGACCTGCTGGGCCTCGACGACCTGGAGACCACGACGGCCGCCCTCGCCGGGCTGGCGGCGGCCGTCCTCCAGGCTGCGATCCGCATCGGTGGGCCCGGCGACGGGGGCCTGGCCGTGATCGGCATGGGCAAGCTCGGTGGCCGCGAGCTCAACTACGCGAGCGACGTCGACGTGCTGTTCGTCGAGGGCGATGCCCGCCAGGCCCGGAAGGTCCTCGACGTCGCCCGGCGATGCTTCCGTGTCGACGCCAACCTCCGTCCCGAGGGGCGCGACGGCGCATTGACCCGATCCGTCGACAGCTACGTCGCCTACTGGGAGCGCTGGGCACAGCCCTGGGAGTTCCAGGCGCTGCTCAAGGCGGCGCCCGTCGCCGGCGATCCCGAGGTCGGACGCGAGTGGGCGTCGGCGGCGTCCCACGCCCTCTGGGACCGGCGCTTCACTGCCGACGACCTGCGCTCCCTGCGGATCCTCAAGGAGCGATCCGAGACCGACCTCGTGCGCCGCGGCATGGCCGAACGCGAGGTCAAGCGGGCACCGGGCGGCATCCGCGACATCGAGTTCGCCGTGCAGGTGCTCCAGCTCGTGCACGGGCGGGCCGACACCGACCTGCGCTCGCCGACGACGCTGACGGCGCTCGCCGAGATGCGCGCGGCCGGCTACGTGGCCCCGGACGACGCCGACGGGCTGGCCGACGCCTATCGCTTCCTCCGCCGCGTCGAGCACGCCCTCCAGATCGAGGACGAGCAACAGACGCACACGCTCCCCTCCGATCGCGACCGGCGCCGCCGGATCGCCCGTGTGCTCGACTATCGGGGCACGCCGGAGGTGGGCGCCACGGACGCGTTCGACCGCGATCTCGCCCGCCAGCGCAACGTCGTCCGGCGGATCCACGAACGGCTCTACTTCCGGCCTTTGCTGGACGCCCTCGCCGGCGCCGGGCGCATGTCCCCGGATGCGGCCGCCAGCGCGCTGGCGAGCTTCGGCTTCGCCGACGCCGACCGCACGCGGGCCGCCGTACGCGAGCTGACCCGGGGCCTCACCCGGTCGTCGCGCATGATGCAGCAGCTCCTGCCGCTGGTGCTGGATTGGCTCTCGACGTCGCCCGACCCCGACCTGGGCCTCCTGGGCCTGCGCAAGCTGGCGTCGGGCGAGCAGCGGACCATGGAGCTCGCCAACGCGTTCCGCGACAGCCCGGAGGTGGCCCGCCGGCTGTGCCAACTCCTGGGGACCAGCGGGCTCCTCGGCGACATCCTGGCCGCCAACCCCGATCTGATCGTGCGGCTGGCCGACGTCGACCGGCTGCAGACGCTCGATCACGCCGGCCTGGCGGACTCTGCCGAACGGGCGCTGGACTGGCGCACCGACGTGCAGGACCGCCAGCAGGCGCTGCGGCGCTGGCGGGGCCGTCACCTGCTGGGTGTGGCCGCCCGCGATGTGTTCGGCGCTGCGGACGTGGTGGCAGTGGGGGCGGAGCTGGGCGCCCTGGCGGAGGCGAGCGCCGACGCGGCGCTGGCGTCGCTCGAACCTCGGGTCCCGGTCGCCGTGGTGGCCCTCGGCCGGTTCGCCGGCGGCGAGCTGTCGTACGCCAGCGACCTCGATGTGCTCTTCGTCCACGAGGGCACGACGCCGGCCGACCACGAGGAGGGGCTCAGGGTGGCGGCCGGGCTGATGCGATTCCTGGCGGGCCCCACCCCGGCGCAGCGGATCTACGAGGTCGACGCCGACCTGCGTCCCGAGGGCCGTCAGGGCGCCCTGTCCCGGACCATCGAGGGGTACGCCACCTACTACGACCGCTGGGCGCTGACCTGGGAGCGTCAGGCCATGGCCCGGGCCCGGCCCGTGGCCGGCGACCCGCGGCTGGGGGCGCGCTTCCTGGACCTGTTGGACCGGGTGGTGTGGGGGCGTGCGTTCAGCAGCGACGAGGAACGCGAGGTGCGGCGCATGAAGGCGCGCATCGAACGGGAACGCATCCCCCCGGGCGAGGATCCGGAGTTCCACCTCAAGCTCGGGCGGGGATCGCTGTCGGACGTGGAGTTCACCGTCCAGCTGCTGCAGATGCGGGCGGGCATCCGGGCGCCCTCGACGATGGGTGCGCTGGAACTGCTGTCGTCGGCGGGGGCGGTGAGCGACGACGACGCCGACGTGCTCCGGGCCGCCTATCGCTTCTGTGAGCGCACGCGCAACCGTTGGTGGCTCGTCGGCTCTGCGCCCTCGGCGGTGGATGCGCTGCCCCAGCGGCCCGATGACCTGTCGCACCTGGCCCGCTCGCTCGACACCAGCGCGACCCAGCTGCGCGACGAGTACCGGCGGGTGACGCGCCGAGCGCGGCGGGTGGTCGAGCGGCTGTTCTACGGCAAGTCATGAGAAGATCTCGGCGTCGTCGGCCGTGCGAGCCGCGGAGGGGAAGTGAGGGAGATGGCTGTCACGCCGGAGGTGAGGGTGCTCCTCGATGCGATGGAGGCCCTGGGCACCCCACCCATCGAGGAGCAGACGCCGCAGCAGGTGCGCGAGGCGTACGGCCAGTTCAGCGCCCTGGGCAGCCGGGCGGAGATGGCGTCGGTGACCGGCCGGACGTGTCCCGGGCTCGCCGGTGACGTGCCGGTCCGCGTCTACGTGCCCACGGCCGAGCCCGGGCCGCGGCCGGTGCTCGTGTACTTCCATGGCGGCGGCTGGGTCATCGGCGACCTCGAGAGCCACGACGCCACGGTCCGCGCCCTGGCCGCGGCCAGCGGCGTGACCGTCGTGGCCGTCGACTACCGGCTGGCGCCCGAGCACCCGTTCCCGGCGGCGGTCGACGACTGCCTGGCCGCGGTGCGCTGGGTGGCCGATCCGGCGACCGCGGCCGAGCTGGGCGTCGATCCCGCCCGGATGGCGGTCGGCGGCGACTCGGCGGGCGGCAACCTGGCGGCCGTGGCGGCCCAGCAGCTGCGCGACACCGGCCCGCCGCTGCGGTTCCAGCTGCTCGTGTACCCCGTGACCGAGATGCACCTCTCGCATCCATCGGTCGACGAGAACGCCGACGGCTACTTCCTCACCAAGGCCGACATGATCTGGTTCCGTGGCCACTACTGCTCCGGCGAGGACTGGAGCGATCCCCGCATGTCGCCACTGCATGCCCCCGACGAGGCGGTGCGGGGGGTGCCTCCGGCGCTGGTGATCACGGCCGAATTCGACCCCTTGCGTGACGAGGGCGAGGCCTATGCGGGCAAGCTCCAGGCTGCGGGCGTCGACGCCAAGGCCAGCCGCTACGACTCCGTGATCCACGGGTTCTTCTCGATGGGCGACGTCGTCCCCGAGGGCAAGGCCGCCATCGACGAGGCCGCGGAGGCGCTGCGGGCGGCGCTGGCCTAGCGGCGATCAGTCGGCCGGGGCCGTGGCGGGCCGACGGCGTTGCCAGCGACGGACGCCCAGTGCGACCAGCGCCACCGGCACGGCGAGCGGAAGCATGAAGCCCACTACTGCGAGCGCGATCCGCCCGCCGTCCACTGCGGCGACCCAGCCGCGGCGGAGGCCGTCGGCGAACCCGGGGGCATCGTCGCTGGGCGCGGGTGCCTCGTCCTCGGACATGTGGACCGTCAGCGTCGCCAGGTCCACCTGGTCGCGGAGCACCCGCTGCTGCCCGAGCAGCGCCTCCAGCTCCGCCTCGCGCCGGGCCAGCTCGCCCTCCACCAGCGCCAACTGCGCGACGTCGCCGGACTGCGACAGCAGCCCCCGAACCCGCACCACGCTGGCCCGGAGCGACGCGATCCGGCTCTCGACGTCGACGACGTCGGCCGTCACGTCCCGGGCCTCGACGTTCTGTTCGGCGACGTCCCCGAGCTCACCGATGGCCCCCCGCACGTCGTCGAACCGGTCTGCGGGGACGCGGACGGTCACGTCCACCTCGGCGTCGCGCGCCCTCACCTGCTCGTCGGCGACGAACCCGCCGGCGTCGGTGGCCAGGCGGCGCACGTCGACAAGTGTGGTGTCGACGTCGTCGACGGTGAGCTGCATGGTGCCCGTGCGCACGACGTCCCGTGCCTGCGCGATCGCCACCGTGTCGACCGCCAGCGGCCCGGCCCCCTCGTCCGCTCCGCCGCCCCCGGCGCTCTCCGCTGCCTCCTCGCCGGCGCCCTCATCGCCGGCGTCCGCGACTTCGGGCGGGCCGGGTGCGTCGACATCGCCACCCGCCTCGTCGCTGGAGTCCCCCGTTGCGGCGTCGCCGTCGGTCCGGCCCGAGCACCCCGCCGCGGCGGCGACCGCCAGGAGCACGACCGGCACGACCCAAGCCACCCGTCCACACAGCGTCCGTGTCATGCCGGATTGGACGGCCCGCGCTACCGAGTGGGTTCCCGGATCGCCGACGGCGCCATGGTTCGCCGCGGCGGGGCCCGACTCGCCTCGGCCCTGAAGCAGCCTGGCCCGCCGCCCCCTCCCGCTCCGACATAGGGCGTAGCCTCCGTCAATCCCCCCATGACGAAGGAGGCAAGGACATGGCCTTCGTGCAGATCATCGACTTCCGCACGTCCAGGTTCGAGGAGATGCGTCGGCTCGAAGACGAGTGGCAAGCCGCCGCGGGCCCCGAGTCGGCGGCTCACCGGGTGGTGACCGGCGCGGACCGCGACGCGTCGGGTCGCTACCTCCAGATCGTCTTCTTCGACTCCTACGAGTCCGCCATGGAGAACTCGAACCTGCCGGTCACCCAGGAGTTCGCCAAGAAGATGATGGCGCTCAGCGACGGACCGCCGACGTTCTACAACCTGGACGTCGTGGAGGATCGCACGCTGGCTGACGGGGGCTGACCAGGGATTTCACAGCCGCCGTCGTTGATTGTCATACCCGCGCGCCAGAATCGGGGCGTGGTATTGGAGATGACCAGCGCGGTGACGGCGGCCAAGCCGGCGGAGGCGGCCCCGCGCGGCCTCGCCGATTTCCATCCCGCCGTGCGCACGTGGTTCGAGCGACGCTTCCCCGAGGGTCCCTCCGAGCCCCAGGCGCAGGGGTGGCCGCTCATCGCGTCCGGGGTCGACACCCTGGTTGCGGCCCCCACCGGCTCGGGTAAGACGCTCGCCGGCTTCCTGGTGGCGATCAACGCCCTCTATCGGGCGCACGAGGCGGGGGAGCGCGTCGCCGACATCGCCAGGGTGGTCTACGTGTCGCCGCTCAAGGCGCTCGCGGTCGACATCGCCGAGAACCTCGACCGCCCGCTCGACGAGATCGCGGCCGTCGCCGCGGAGCTGGGCCTGGACGCGCCCGACATCCGCGTCGCCGTGCGCACCGGCGACACCACCAGCTCCCAACGCAGCCTCATGGTGCGCCGGCCGCCGAGCTTCGTGGTCACCACCCCCGAGTCGCTGTACCTGCTGGTCACGAGCGCCCGGGGGCGCGAGGCCCTGCGCACGGTCGACACCGTGATCGTCGACGAGATCCACGCCGTCGCCCGCGACAAGCGGGGTGCGCACCTGGCCCTCACGCTCGAGCGCCTCGAGGCCCTGTGCGACCGCCGGCCGATGCGCATCGGGTTGTCGGCCACCCAGCGCCCCATCGAGACGGTCGGCCGGCTGCTAGTCGGCGACCGGCCGCTGCCGGCGGTCGTCGATGTCGGGCACCTGCGCGACCTCGACCTGGCGCTGGAGCTACCGGAAGGTGAGCTCGAGGCGGTGGCGTCGGCCGAGCAGATGGGCGACGTCGTCGATCGGATCGCCACGCTGGTCGGCGACCACCGAACCACGCTGGTGTTCGTCAACACCCGCCGGCTCGCCGAGCGGCTGGCGCACCAGCTCGGCGAGCGGATGGGCGACGATGTGGTTGCCGCCCACCACGGCAGCCTGTCCAAGGAGCGCCGCTATCGGGTCGAGACCCGCCTGCGGGCGGGCGACCTCAAGGTCCTGGTGGCCACCGCATCGCTCGAGCTCGGCATCGACATCGGGCCCGTCGAGCTCGTGTGCCAGGTCGGCTCGCCGCGCAGCATCGCCACGTTCCTCCAGCGGGTGGGCCGCTCCAACCACAGCCGGGGTGGCACGCCCAAGGGCCGGCTGTTCCCGATGACCCGCGACGAGCTGGTCGAGTGCAGCGCTCTGATGGCGGCGGTGCGGGCGGGCCGGCTCGATGCCATCCGGCCGGCGCGCCAGCCCCTCGACATCGCCGCGCAGCAGATCGTGGCCGAGGTGGCGGCGCAGGAGTGGCGGTCCGACGACCTGTACGCGCTGGTGCGGCGGGCGGCTCCCTACACCGACCTGACCCGGGCCGAGTTCGACGAGGTGGTCGACCTTGTCGCCGCCGGAATCGAGACGGGACGCGGCCGGCGGGGCACGTACCTCTACCACGACACGGTCAACGGTGAGCTGCGCGGCCGCCGCAACGCCCGCCTGGCCGCCGCCACCTCGGGGGGTGCCATCCCCGAGACCGGCGACTACCGGGTGGTGGCCGAGCCCGACGACACGTTCATCGGCACGGTCAACGAGGACTGGGCCGTCGAGTCGATGGCCGGCGACATCTTCCTGCTCG
>Ga0081455_10001521_pt1 | contig 28596 bp, 23 predicted proteins | sample TabmetS3T2R1_FD_70207 | JGI IMG/M metagenome (GOLD analysis project Ga0081455, IMG submission 70207) | Tabebuia heterophylla rhizosphere microbial communities from the University of Puerto Rico - S3T2R1 | ecosystem: Host-associated > Plants > Roots > Rhizosphere ... | reverse complement strand
ATCTAACGCCGGAGGAACAGAAATGGGGCAACCCGGAAGTAATCGCGTCCCTCGATGTCACCAAGATTCCGCAGGACAAATTGCCGCAAAGGATCAAGGACGCTCTTGCGAAACCGGATGAAGCGTTGGCTCGAATCAAGAAAACTTATGAGGTTGCGCTGCCGAACCTGAAAAAGCTGGAAGATGCCGGAGTCACTATCGCAGCGGGGACAGACGCGGGAAACGTCGGCACAATTCATGGCCCGGCGCTCTTCCGAGAATTTCAGTTGATGAAAGAAGCCGGGCTAACGCCGATGCAAATTCTTCAATGCACCACCGCGAATGCCGCAAAACTCTTCGGTGGCGACACTGGCGCGCATATCGGCAAGGTCGAAAAAGGCTATTTTGCCGATCTCGTCATTCTCAACTCGAATCCGGTTGATGACATCGCGCACGCTTCCGACATCCATGCAGTGGTCAAGAATGGGGTGATTTATCCAGCCGACTCCATTTTGCGGTGATGCACTGCTTCTAAGCGCGCCGATGGTTGCAGCCGACACAGCTGGCTCTACAGTTGAAATGTTGTGCCTTTACTCGTACTGGCATCCAGTTCTCCGAGGCGCGCGGCGTTGCTATCCGAAGTTGGATTCGAATTTGAAACCGCATCGCCGCGCGTTCCAGAAAAGTTCAGTACAACGCTCACATTGCGCGAGCTCACGCTGTGGAACGCGATTCGAAAGGGAATGTCCATCGCGCAGACGCACCCCGATGCTGTCGTGCTCGCGGCTGACACGCTGGTTGCATTGGAACACCAAATCATCGGTAAACCGGCAGACTTAGGCGAAGCTGTCCGGATACTTGAGCGCCTGAGCGGACGAACTCACGAAGTTTGTTCTGCGGTTGCAATTTATCAGCAGACAGCCGGCAGATCGGCGGTTTTTCATGAAAGCTCGCGGGTTCGTTTCCATCGCCTGGACAACACAACTATCGAGAAATATCTCGCGAAAGTGGCTCCGCTGGACAAGGCCGGTGCTTATGCCGCGCAGGGAACCGGCGCCGAAATCATCGCAAAAATTCAAGGCTCATTCACAAACGTCGTTGGTCTGCCAATGGAAAAAACCGTCGCCGAGCTGGCGAAATTCGGTATACGCCCAAAATCAGCCTAACGAATTGAGCTAACCCGCAAACCTTAAATGAGGTGTTCGCGGTTATCAGACCGGAGCCGGATCGTTTTTGTCTGCAAATTGTGTCTGGCCCGAACGAAGCGAACGGTCTTGCTCTTGGCGCGCATGAGGATCGAATGGGTAACGGCCGTGACGCCGCCGTGAGCTCGCACACCGCGCAGAAGCGCGCTGTCGCTTATCCCTGTCGCGCAGAAAAGAATGTTCTGGCCGTTCGCGAGATCATCGGCTGAAAAGATGCGGTCCAGATCTTTCGTGTAGCCGGTGTCGATCAGACTCTTTCGTTCCTTTTCATCGCGCGGCCACATCTTGCATTGCATATCGCCGCCGAGACACTTGATTCCGGCCGCGGCGAGTACGGCTTCGGGCGAACCGCCGATGCCCATGTAAAGATCGACATCGGATTCGGGTAACGACGGCGCGATTGCAGCCGCGATGTCGCCATCGCCGATCATGCGCAAGGACGCGCCGGCCGCGCGAATTTGTTCGACGATTTCCTTGTGACGCGGTCGGTCGAGCATCATGACGGCGACGTCCTGAACTCGTTTGTCCACGGCGCGCGCAACAATTGCCAACATCTCGGCAATCGGCATGTCGAGGTGGAGTGAATCGCCGCGTTTTTTCATGTAATCGATGACGCGCGGACCGTAAGCCAGTTTGGACATGTAGAATGACGGCACGTCACGCAGTGCGATCTTGACTCCTTTCTCCGGGCTCGCCGCCGCGATGCAACTGATCGAATTCGGCGCGCCTTTGGAAATGTTGGTGGTCCCATCGATCGGGTCGATGGCGATGTGAAACTCCGGCGAGCCGGGGACCCATGTGCCGAGTTGTTCGCCTTTGAAAATACCGGGCGCTTCATCCTTGATGCCTTCACCGATGACCACTTCGCCGCAGATATTCATGAGATCGAACATCCCGCGCATGGCGTCGCAGGCTGCCGCGTCGGCCGCTTCTTTGTCGCCGCGCCCGAGCCAGCGCAATGAATTCAGAGCAGCGGCTTCCGTCGCGCGGACGAAGTCCAACTCGATGATTCGCTCGATGTCCTGGTAATCTTGTTTGGGCAGTCGCAGAGCCACGGGGCGTTAATTTTCACGCAGGTCGTGCGTGATGACAAGAAATCAACGAGGCTTTTCCAGCCCTGATTCTTAGTCAGCGCTTGCTGAAGATTTTTCGTTCTGGTGAAGCGTCCACCTGAGGAAAACCATCCTCGAGAACGATTGGGATCAGATGGGCAGAGGAAGCTTGCGCGTTTTCGTTCAAACCGATTTCAAGTAATGCGCCGCGATTCCACGAATCGACCGTGGGCGCGCCGTCGAACACGAGATTACCCAGCGAATACGCAATTGCGCGGCCATGATAAAAATCCAACGGCTGCACACAATGCGGATGCGAGCCAACGACGAGGTCAACTCCATGGTCGATCAGCCAACGACCGAGTTCGCGCTGTTCGTCAGTGATTTTCTCGCTGTTCTCGATTCCCCAGTGAACCAGACACGCGACGAAGTTTGCCTGTGAACGCGCGTTCGCGATTGCGGCGTTGAGTTCAACGCGATTCGATGCCGCGGCGATTTGCGGGCCCACAGGTCCAACGTCGCTGATCGCCAGGAGAGCGATTCTTTTTCCACCAAGGAGGCTGAAGAAACTTGGCGCGGAAGCGTTGCTGCCGTTTTTTTCAAATCCGATCGGCTGGACTTGCTCACGGAGTAAACGCGCGGCGCAGTCGCTTAAGGCAGCAGACCCAAAATCGAGCGCATGATTGTTTGCCAAACCCATCGCGTGAAATCCGGCGCGATGTAGCAATTCCACAGAGCGTTCAGGGGCGCGGAATGCATAACGCCGTTTGGTGTCGCCAAGATTAGAAATTGTACATTCCAAATTCGCGGCAGCGAATGATGTGCTCCTTAACAAGGTGGCCATATCGGCAAACGGGTCTTTTCCGTTTTCTATCTTTGCTGCGCAACTGCGGCCAAGCATGACGTCGCCGCCAAAAACAAGAGTCGCCGCGTTTTTAGCTTCCGGCACCCGAAACAAATCGAAGCAATTTTTCCTGCGTTCCTTCAAAAGTTTTCCAAGCGTCAGGATTTCCGGAGCGCCCTCGAGCTGGTGCGCGACCAGATCGTTCTCATCGAGTATTCCGACAGGCTGTCGGTCCTCCATAACCGCCGCGACGTGTGTACCTAGATGGATAATTGTGCCGCGCTGCAGATCCTCCGCGCTTATTTTTTCCGCGCCAGACGCGGCTGATCGCGCGACAAGATCAAGATGATCGCTCAGTCGCTTCGGATCGGACCATGGAATGCGCTGACCCTGCCGCCGCAGCGCATAAACGACGAAGTTCGCGCAATCGGCGCCGAGATTCGTCTCGGGTCCGGTATCTGAATTTTCTGATAATTCGCCACTGCCGAAAAGGTACGGCAGACCGAACTGCTCACTGACCGCGGCGCGGAAACCGCTGCCGACGACACGTCGCAATTCCAGGACAGGGGTTTCGCGAATTTTCCCATCGACAACAGCCCGGACTCGCAAACGCAGCGAGCCGCAGTGCAATTGCTGATCGAAGAAATTGTCGATCTCTGCTATCGGAAGAAACGAATCATGGTGATGGATCGCAATTTCATTCCAGGCAGGATATGGCGCCGCGTTTGCCACAAAGCCAACCTGATCGGTCGACAAGTCCGTAAGATTGCAGCGTAAATATTTTGGAATAAGCGCAAGCCATTCGATCTTTTGTGGTTTCGTTGTCCAGGGCTCGGTAATCAGTTCGATCTCGACTGGCTGATCCGCGGGAACGCGCCAGACACTGTCTGTGGAAGGCTGTTGGTCCTTGACTTGAAGGTGCAGTTTTGGCGCCTCATCGTTCCAGGTACGCAAGAGTTGTTGCCAACGGGCTGCGTCGTGTCGCACCACAATGCGTTGACGCTCGGACAACACACGGGCCCGAAGCTCCTGTGATGCTCGGGCGAGATCGAACGCAGGCAGTTTCTCCCCTTTTGCCATCAATTTCTTCGCGAGGTTCGAGTGGTCGTTGGCAACGGTTAGAAACGGCTCGAACTCAATCTTCGCGGTCGGCAGTGAGAGCGCGGCGGTCAACGCCAGCTTGAGCAGTCGATCTGCTTCGTCGTCGCTTTCCAAATATGGACGAGAAATCGCGATTGTGATGGCGCGAAGGTTTCGCCGCTCGATCACAAAATTCCAAACGCCGGCGAACGCTTTTTCTTGTTCAGCGACTGAAAGCCCCGCGAAGTAGTCCAGATCGATCGTGACGATCAACGGTTGATCTGAATTGAGCCGCTTCTCCAGACTGTCGAAATCAGAAACGACATACGCTTCCCGCAACGACCCGGATTTCCGCGGCGCTGCTTCGAGGTGTCCATCGAGCAGAGCCGTTGCTTCCTGGGTGCGCTTTTGGACTTCAGATGTAGAAAGGTTCTGGGCTGGCACCCAGATTACTTTTGCAATCGGCGCCGGCATCAGCGGCTCGATCCAGTTGAAGCATTGGACAGTCCCGCTGCTGCGCCAGCGATCGAGCAGGGCTTGTCGGTCCTGCCGGGCTCCGACGTTTCGAAGCGAGTCGCGAATCTTATCGGAATCGAAAATCCCAGAGGCGTCGCTATGCGCGTCGAAAAGGACCAGCGTGCATGGCTGATCAAGATCGACGTGTTGGGCCAGCCCGTAAAACGTCCCGGCGTGATTGTCCTCGATATAAATGGGCAGAACTTTCGCTTCTGCGCTGGCGGCGGCGAGCAGCGCTGCCATGCAAAGCGCAGCAGCTCGCCGGTTCATCGGGCTCCCTGAACTTCAGGTTTTTTAGCGAGCGGCGCTCGCAATTCAACGAGCGAGATGCACGTGTCGCGAGATTGGGTGCCACGATGCACCCCTTTGATCACGAGCTTAACCTTGTTGACCGGCTTGGTGTAGTCCCGGACGCGGATGAGGTAGGGTCTTTCGAAGTGCTCATCGGAAATGCTCTCCGTAAACGTGTGCTCGTCATTTAGCGTGATCTCGAGCGCCGCGAGGCGATTGTTCTTCAACCACGGCTCCTTGTCATCGTAATGGTAATATCCAGGCTCGATGAGGATGCCATAGAGCGGAAGCGGACGTCTCACGTTGAGCGTTATGCTCTCGCCAATCCCATCGCCCTCGACTCCTTCGGCCCAGGGCGATTGAACCTCTCGGGTTGGATCGCCCATTATGTTAACGGCGTCGTAATTATGTTTGCCTTGCGCTGCCAGTGTCGAGCTTGCCGTCGGATCGTAATCGGTGTGATCGAGAAAATATTGATGATCCCTGAGAACATATTCACCACGGTGGGCACGGTCTTCTTCGGAATATCCGGTCGGATAGCTGTCGTATTTTGAATGCGCGACGATGCGGATATCATCCGCCAGCGTCGGTTTCAGGTTTTCAAACGTCCATTCGTAATGGGTGTCGTTGATCTTTTGGAAGCGATCCTTTGGTTTTTCGATGGAGACGTCTTCAGGCTCAGGGTGCAGAACGTTGATCTCGATTTTGCCTTTGGCGATTGGCCCTTTCCAGGTCGCTGCCGGCGAAAGCGAATACGCAAAGGTCGCGTCGCTGGTGTGCAAGTCATCTGAAACCGATTCGTCCTTCTCCGCGTACCGCGCGTTGTAATGAACCATCAGTTCCCGGGTTTGATTTCGTTCGAACGGAATGACTGATTTCTTCCATGACTTGATCGTGGACACGTCTTGTTGCCAGAACGACCCCGAAGTCGTTCCTCCGCCTTCTCCCTCTGCATCGCTGCTTTTCTGGTTTGCTTCGCTGGTTGCTTCTTTCGTTTTGCTGCTTTCTTCCTTCGGTCCGGCCACATTTGTCGAGTTCAAGTCTTTTCCGTCCACGCTGATTTGGTAATGATCGATATCGCTTTGGATTGGCTCAATATCGGCGTATGGATTTTTTTTCCAGCGCTCGACTGGAAAAAAGAAATCCTGTTGCACCTTTGGCCCGGTGTTGTGCATGCGATAGCGCACTTCGACGTCTGCGTATTCCGGATGCAGATCAATTTTCAGCGCTTCCTCCTCAATGGTGACGTTAGTTTTGCGATTTTGGTTTGAGGCGCTGGCGCTACCCGTTCCCGGAACGCCTGTCTGCCATGCGCCGCCATTGGCGAAAAGCGTGCTGATTCCGACGACGAGCGACGCGAGCCCAAGTGATAGTGTTTTCATGCCTGCATGTTTTAACACACCGGTGCGCCGAATGGCGAAGCGAGAATCTTACGAGGGCTTATTTTTCCGCGCCGGCGACATGCTCACGGTGCTCATGCCCGCCATGACTGTGTAACGAAGGGCGGATACGCAGGAAAAACTGAAACGCGTAACCGAGGTCATCGCCGTAATAGCGATCAAGACTGTCGGGGCGATCGTTGAAGGTAAACTGGGTACCCAGTCCAATGTCTACGCCGTTACCGTGCGATAAGTCGCGCACGTAACCGATGGTGTATCCGCCAACGGGGAAAATGCGCGATTCGTCCGCTTCATCGAGAACCAGTTCGTGGCCGGATTTTTGCACACGCTCCCACCGAAAATAGATGGTGTCGCGTCCGCGCTGGTAGTTTGATTCGATCAGGAATGATTGCGTTTTGCCTTCGCCTGTGGCGTTGTTCTGGCCCCACACGAACGTATTCGACCAATTTGCGTCGGGACCCAGCGGCAGATTGTAAATGGCCGACGCGGTTGTGCGATGGATGTTTGTCTTGGGGTCGAGCGCTTCGGGACTTTTGATGTAGCCGAACGAAGTTTGTAGCGCCAGATTTTTGGTTGGGTTCCAGGAGAGCCGGCCGCTATAGGAATCAAACCTCGGCCGATCGAAGTCGTAACGGCTTTCATCTGGTTCACGTCCAGTGAAAATGCTGCCTTCGACTTTGATGTTTCGCCAAACGAGACCCGCCGTAGCTACGCCGAACGTGATGTGCGTTGAATCCTGCCAGTGATGTCCGATCGGCGCATCGGGATCATCCATCGCCGACGGGCGATGCATAAACGTCGGCGGGCCCAGGGCTGGTTCGCCCGGATACCCGAAATAGATATACGCGCTAAAACCGTGATCGAACTTTTGTGAGAGGCTCAATGAGAGTTCGTCAAAGAGATCGTGTGGATGTTGCCGATCGTGCAACGGCTGGTCGTTCCACGATTCACCGGTTTGAAATAAAAGCGGGTAACCGCGTCCGCCTTCGGTGAGGGGATCAAGGCTCATCATCAGGCGGCCGCCGATCTGCGTGCTGTCGCCGAGCGGATGCGAATACATTCCCATGATCCAGTTGGGCGCATCGATGCGGTCGTCGCCACGCCTTGTGCTAACGTTTGTGTAACGCGGGAAAATTGCGCCGTGTAGCATCAGCATGTCCTCACCGAACATGAACATCTTGCCGTACATGGGTGACGAATCCGGCAGCCAACTCGTGCCTGATCCTTCCCGACTCATAGGATCGGCAAGGTCGATGGACGAATGCATTTCCATCTGCATTTCGTGGCCGCTGTGTGAAGGCGGGTGTTGATGCATTTGATGGGACGTATGCGACTGATGATGCATATGATCGTTGTTGGGCGTTGGGCGTTGAGCGTTGGGCGTTGAGCGTTTTGCTTGTCCCACTGGCACGAGTTTCATCCCGCACTTCGGACAGTTACCGGGGTTTTCTGTGATTACTTCCGGATGCATCGAGCAGGTGTACTTCTGTTTGTTCTCTTGCTCGTGCTCCTGCTCGACGTCCGGGCGATTCGGGTCAATCGCCCCTACCTCAGGAATGACGCTAATCGCCAGCGCGACGGCACCGATGAGAACAAAAATCAGTTTCGGCATGTTGGGGTCTTCTGTAGTGGCAGCCGTGTCGGCTGCGGGGCATAAGTGCTTGCAGGCGGCACGCCTGCCGCTACAGCGGAAGATTGTCGGACCCGAAAGCTTCCGGGCTCGTTAGGCCATAATCGGCGGAGCGTGCGCGAGAAGGCTACGCTGCAAAATTAATTCAGCGAACGAATGAACACCGGGCGGACCCGTATCGAGACACAGCGGCACCGGAGTGGTCTCTGAAAAGGCAATAGCCAACTCGCGCTCTCTCCAGCAATCGTCGGCGAAAGAAAATTTCGCGTCGTCTCGAGCCCAACTCTTCACCGTAACCGGAGCAACCGCGCGCAAAATTTTGCAGCACTGCGCTCCAGTGGACGGCTTTTCTTTTGGCTTGGAATGAAACGGGCACCCGGTAGGCTCTGTCTTTGCTGCCAGTGCAGCGAACGCACAATGATTTGAAACCGCAAACCATGAGCAGATCGCAACCACGATGATTGCGCCACGCACGCTCGATTTCATGTTTGCTTAATTCGTGCAGTCCGCCCTGATGCTCAAATTTTTTCTTCCGTTTCGGTAATAGGCGCGGCGCCAGTCGCCGTGACCTCCGGTGGCACTAATGGCATACCTGGCGGGGTGGCGGCTTCGGATTCGTGTTCCTTTTGCCTAATGCGCGTTGACATTAGCATCGCGGTAAAAAGACAACCGGCCGCGAGATAATACGGTGCGCCTGGAAGGTGAATGGGATTTTTCGGATCAATGAACCATCCAAAGATTCGCAGGAACAACCATGGGCCGACAATGAACGTGATCGAACGCATGCTTTGCAGTGCGCCTTGCAATTCGCCTTGTTCACGCTCGCTGACGCGATGAGTCATCATGCTTTGCGCCGCTGGCATGGAAATATTCCAAAGCGAAATGATCGGGATCGAAGCCAGCAACCACGCGCCTGTTTTGGCCAGGCCGGCGACAAACATTCCAGCGGATCCAAAGAACTGGCCGATATAAAGCGTCCGTTTTTCGCCGAACCGTTTTACCATGATGCCTGTGAGTCCGCCGGAAATCACGGCGGTGACGATTCCGACAATCATGAGCGAAATTCCGATCATTCCCTGGCTCCATCCGTACCGATAAATTGCGTAAAGTGCCCAGACGCTAAACACATTATGCGCGAGATAGGCCAGAAATTGGATGGTCGTCAGACGCCAAAGTTCGTGATGCGAACGCAACAGCGCAAGAGAGCCGACCGGGTTCGCGCGCCGCAACTCAAATTCTTTTCGTTGGTTTTGCGGCAATGATTCGGGAACGAAAAAATAACCCCACAGCCAATTCGCTAGGCTAAGAGCGGCCGCAATCCAAAAAGCGAGACGCGGATTGACATCGCCCGCCAATCCGCCAATTGCTGGTCCAAATGTAAACCCGATCCCAAATGCCACGCCGATTAAGCCGAACGCGCCGGCTCGCTTTTCTTTCGGCGTGACGTCCGCGATGTAAGCCATCGCGGTCGGAATGCTTGATGTAGTGATTCCGGAAATAATTCGGCCGAGGAAAAGCCAGTTCAACGTCGGCGCCATCGCCATCACGATGTAGTCCAATCCGAGCCCGAGATTTGAGAGTAGTATGATCGGGCGTCTGCCAAATCGATCTGACAACACGCCGAGCCACGGTGAAAAAACAAACTGCATTAGCGCGAACACTACCGCGAACCGGGCGCTCCATTTCGCCGCGTTCGTCATTTCGCCGCCAAGAAAATCTAGAATCAGCTTGGGCAAAACGGGGATGACCAAACCCATCGCCAGGATGTCGAGGGTTACCGTAACAAGAATGAAAATGACGGCAGCTGCGCGAGATTTCATCTTCGAGATCGACCACTGTAGAGGCGGCTGTGTCAGCCGCAAAATTCAAATGATGCATGCGAACCTTTACGGTTATAATCGAGCCAAAGTTGGATCGGCCTCTCCGAAAAATGCCAGTCCGGCTCGGACCGATGCCAAAGCCATTGCCAAAGGTCTAATTCGCCTGAGGTGGATTGGGCGGCAAAGCTGCATGTTCTACCAACGCGTTGAGGACAACGCGGTCCACCTTGGTTAGTTTGCGCGATGCTGCCGCTCTCTTATCGCTCGCCAAAGACCGAAGTCCGCGAAAGTAAAATTCACGGACGCGGTTTGTTTGCGACCGCCGACATTGCCAAAGACGAGATCGTGGCGGTGAAGGGTGGGCACATCGTTGATCGAAAAACTTTGCGCGAAAAAATCACGCCACAGCTTGGCTCGGTCGAAATTCAGATCGACGACAATTTGTTCGTCACGCCCGTAACCGACGAAGAACGGGAGCTATCGATGTTGTATTCGAATCACTCGTGCGCTGCGAACCTTGGAATCCGTGGTGAGATCACGTTCGTGGCGATGCGTGACATCCGCTCCGATGAAGAACTCACGCACGACTGGGCGACGACGGACGACGACGATTACTCCGTAGAATGCAAATGTGGAGCCGCCAATTGCCGTAAAATTGTGACCGGCAAAGATTGGCAACGCCCCGAATTGCAGAAGCGCTATGTGGGCTATTTCTCCGCTTATCTGGCGCGAAAAATTGCTGCTGCGCGCGAGCAATTCTGATTTGCTTCGGCATGCGAAAGCTATTTTTGAATCTACTCGCTGCAGGGGCTGTTCTGAGTGGGCTGGCAAGTTGCGCTCAGATAAAGAAGCCGTTGGCACCGACCAGGGCCGCTACCGTCGGTTTGCGTTTCGATCAAGTCGGTTTTGTTTCGCTGTATGCCGGTGAGCCATGCACACCGCAAATCATGTTCGATTTTCACGGCTCCCGATCAACGGTTTGGCTGGCGGCATCGAGACATGAAACGAAGACCCTCACCGATGCCGCGAAAAAGAATCGCCGCGTTCATGTTCTGGGAAAATGGCGACGTGGCGGACAATCAAACTGCAGCTACGTTGAAGTTACGAGCGCAGAATGACCGCGATAACGTCAAATCGCACCATGTCGTCACCGCGACACGGATGCCCCCAGATCAGTATCGATAGGAATCTGACTTGAACGGACCTTCGACCGGTACACCAAGGTAATCGGCTTGTTTTTGGGAAAGCGTAGTCAGCTTCACACCGATTTTTTCCAGGTGCAGACGTGCAACTTCTTCGTCGAGTTTTTTCGGCAGAACGTAAACGCCAACCTTGTAGGTGTCGCGATTTTTCCAGAGATCGAGCTGGGCCAGAACCTGATTGGAAAATGAATTCGACATAACGAAGCTTGGATGACCAGTCGCGCACCCGAGGTTCACGAGGCGGCCTTCGGCAAGAAGGAAAATTTCGTGCCCATCCGGAAACGTGTACTTGTCCACCTGCGGCTTGATGTTGGTCTTCTTTACGCCTTTGGCCTCGTTGAGTGCATCGACCTGAATCTCATTATCGAAGTGCCCGATGTTGGCGACGATCGCCTGATCTTTCATCCGCTGCATGTGATCCAGTGTGATTACGTCAATATTACCGCTGGCAGTGACATAAACCTCACCGCGACCGAGCGTATCTTCGATCGTCGTCACCTCATAGCCTTCCATCGCTGCCTGAAGCGCGTTGATTGGATCAATCTCAGTGATGACGACCCGCGCGCCCTGGCCGCGCAACGATTGCGCGCATCCTTTACCCACATCGCCATAACCGCAAACCACGGCGACTTTCCCGGCGAGCATGACATCCATCGCGCGATTCAATCCATCGACCAGCGAGTGCCGGCAGCCATAAAGATTATCGAACTTCGACTTGGTGACCGAATCGTTCACGTTGATGGCAGGAACGAGCAGCTGTTTTTCCTGCTGCATTTTGTAGAGCCGGTGCACGCCGGTTGTGGTCTCTTCGGAAACGCCCCGCCAATCTTTTACAATCTCGTGCCAGCGATAGGGATTCTCACGGTGAATCTCGAGCAACAGGTCCTTGATGACCTGTTCTTCCTTATTTGCCGATTCCGTCTTTGCCCAATCGCTGCCTTCCTCGAGTTCGTAGCCTTTGTGAATGAGCAAAGTGGCGTCGCCACCGTCATCGACCACCAGTTGCGGGCCCTTGCCGTCCGGATGTGAAATCGCCCGATACGTGCATCGCCAGTAATCCTCCAGCGATTCGCCTTTCCATGCGAAGACGGCAATGCCGCGTTTGGCGATGGCTGCCGCAGCATGATCTTGCGTGGAAAAAATATTGCAGCTTGCCCAGCGCACGCTTGCGCCAAGATCTGTCAGAGTTTCGATCAACACCGCTGTCTGGATCGTCATGTGCAGCGACCCGGTAATGCGCACGCCGGACAGGGGTTTTTGTGGCGCGTATTTTTCGCGGATCGCCATCAGACCCGGCATTTCCTTCTCCGCGATAGAGATTTCTTTTCTTCCGAAATCCGCCAATGAAATATCGGCGACTTTGTAATCCTGTTTTGTCTTCGATTCTTTGGTTGCTGTGCTCATAAAACTATTTCGCTGCCTTCTTTAGCTCCGCGGCTTTGTCGGTTTTTTCCCATGTAATATCGGGATCATCAATTTTCCCGAAGTGACCATAGTTCGTCGTTTTTGAATAAATCGGGCGTAGCAAATCCAGCTGTCGAATAATGTCAGCGGGCTTGAAACTGAATGTCGCCAGCACGGCGCGCTCGATTGCCTCTTCATCGACTGCGTGCGTGCCGAAGGTGTCGATGTGTACGCTGAGCGGTTTAGGATGACCGATGGCATACGCGAATTGCACTTCGCATTTTTTTGCCAGGCTGGCAGCCACCACGTTCTTGGCGACCCAGCGACCCATGTATGCTGCGCTGCGATCGACTTTGCTCGGATCTTTTCCCGAAAACGCGCCGCCGCCATGTCTGCCCATTCCCCCGTAGGAATCAACAATGATCTTGCGGCCCGTCAGGCCGGTGTCTCCTTGCGGACCGCCAATGACGAAATTCCCGGTGGGATTGACCAGAAATTGTGTTTTTTCGCCGAGCATTTCTGCAGGTAAAACTTTCTTGATGACTTCCTCGATTACGAAGCTGCGGATTTCCGAGTGTTTCACGTCGCGAGTGTGCTGCGTCGAAACGACTACGCAGGAAATGCCGATCGGCTTTCCGTCTTCGTAAATCACTGAAACCTGCGACTTCGCGTCCGGACGCAGCCAACCCACTTTGCCGCCCTTTCGAAGTCGGGTAAGCTCGCGCTCGAGCCGATGCGCAAACATGATCGGCGCTGGCATGAGCTCGGGAGTTTCGTCACAGGCGTAGCCGAACATCAATCCCTGATCACCGGCTCCCTGTTCGGCCGTATCTTTCCCTTCGGCAGCTCGGGCATCCACGCCTTGCGCAATATCGGGCGACTGGCCGGTGATGATGTTGCTAACGAAGATCCGATCAGCATGAAAAACGTCGTCGTCGTTAACGTAGCCAATCTCCCGTACCGTATCGCGAACGAGCTGAACATAATCCAGTTTGGCCTTCGAGGTAATCTCGCCACCGACAATGACGACGTTGCTCTTGGCGTAGGTCTCACAGGCGACCCGGCTGTGCGGATCCTGCGCGAGACAGGCATCGAGCACTGCGTCGGAGATTGTGTCGCAAACTTTGTCGGGGTGACCTTCACCAACTGATTCGGATGAAAAGATGTAACGACGAGACATGGCTTATAAACGTGATTCGTTAAAAAGTTATAACGTAAATTGGTCCAGCCGAGAGACGTGTTCAGCCGTTGTAACGATTTACCGCTTTAACGATAGAACGCTGCCACAAGACATATTGACCAATCATGATGCGTCGATATATCGTTGGGGACTCCCATGGCGTCAACCATTAATTTATTGCGGCTGCTGGCCGATCCCACCCGGGTGCGTTTGCTGCTTCTCTTGGAGCAGGAAGAACTTTCTGTGGCCGAGTTGCAGCAGATTCTGGGAATGGGCCAATCGCGGATTTCCAGTCACCTCGCGCAATTAAAACGTGCGGGTGTTGTTGCCGACCGCAGGGTGGGGAAAAATGTGTATTACGGCGCCAACCACCACGGACGTAATTCACAGCGAGAGCGTGTTGAAGAGATTATCCGTCTACTCGCCCGCGAACTGCCCGAAACATCACGCGATCGAACCAGCCTGAAGCTTGTTCTGCATAAACGCCAGGACAAAGCGCGCAAATACTTCGACGAGCTGGCGGGCAAGTTTGGTAGGAGTTACGTGCCGGGTCGCTCCTGGGAAGCGCTGGCGCATACACTCATTACTTTGCTGCCGCCACTGACAGTCGCCGATCTGGGCGCAGGCGAGGGAACACTTTCGCAATTGGTCGCGAAAAACGCACGCAAGGTCATCGCCATCGATAATTCGCCAAAGATGGTCGAGTTCGGCGGGCAACTGGCGAAGAAACACGGACTCAAAAACCTGGAGTATCGCCTTGGTGACATTGAAGATCCGCCGATTGCCAAGAACAGCATTGATCTGGCGATTTTGAGCCAGGCGTTGCATCATGCCATTCACCCCCAGGAAGCGGTCAATGCAGCGCACAGGATTTTGAAACGTGGCGGGCGGCTGGCGATTCTCGATCTCTTGAGTCACCGGTTCGAACGCGCCCGGGAATTATATGCAGATCATTGGCTGGGGTTCAGTGAAGTGCAGCTGCATCAATTCCTTGAAAAAAGTGGATTTCGGCAAATTGAAGTGAGCGTTGTATCGCGGGGAAAACAGAGCCCGCATTTTCAGACCGTCCTGGCTACCGGCATAAAGTGAACGCCGAGGCCAGGTCGTGTGTCAATTCTGTGGGCCGTTGATTTATGGTCTCGACCGACAAATCTGCAGCGGTGACCGGCTTCTTCGACGAAGTGAAGCGGCGCAAGGTGTACCAGGTGGCGGCAGCCTATATCATTGCGGCTGGTGGCATAATCCAACTCGCCTCTGCTGCGTTTCCAGCATGGGAATTGCCCAACTGGATGCTACGTCTGGTGATCGTCCTGCTACTGATGGGCTTTCCGATCGCACTGATTCTTGCGTGGGCGTACGACATCACAGCACAGGGTGTTCGCGCAACACCAGCGCCCGCAATGCCCCGATCGCATCGGCGCCGAAACATAGTCATGCTTGTACTGACCGGCGTGGTCATTTCCGCTGCTGCCGGATTCTTTCTCCTGCCGCGCGTCTCAGCCCACAAGTGCGACAAGTCGATTGCGGTGCTGCCGTTTGAAAACCTAAGCGACGAAAAAGAGAACGCCTATTTCGCGGACGGCGTGCAGGACGATGTGCTTACCAATCTGTCTAAGATCGGAGACCTGAAAGTGATCTCACGCACGTCGGTAATGCCGTACCGAGGGAAGGCATCCAACGTTCGTGAAATTGGGAAAGCTCTGGGAGTTGGTGCGATCCTGGAAGGCAGCGTTCGCCGCATCGGCAATCGGGTGCGCGTAAACGTGCAATTGATTAACGCCGACACCGACGAGCACATGTGGGCGGAAGATTACGACCGCGACCTGACCGACGTGTTTGCCATTCAAACGGACCTGGCGCAACAAATCGTGCGCGAATTGCAGGCCAAGCTGTCGCCAATGGAGAAGGCGCAAATGGAGCGCCGACCCACTGAAAACGGCGAAGCTTATCTGGCGTTTATGCAGGGTCACGAGATATTTTACCGGCCGGACAAATTCCGCAGCAATACAGAAAAGGCCGAGCAGCTTTTTGAGAAAGCAACGAAACTCGATCCAAACTTCGCCGGCGCATTTGCTGCATTGGCACGGGTACACGAATGGAGTTATCGCGACTTCGATCCAACGCCGGCTCGAAAGGAAAAAGCACGAGCCGCAGCAATGGAAGCGCTTCGTTTACAGCCGAACCTTCCTGAGGCCCATCTGGCGATGGGTTTTTACTATTACTATTGTGAGCGTGATTATCAGGGAGCGCTCAAAGAATTCGCCATTGCGAAGCTGAGTCTGCCCAACTCACCGGAAGTTTATATGGCCATCGGGGCGATTGAGCGTCGCCAAGGCAAATGGAAAGAATCGACTGCGAATCTGGAGAAGGCCGCGTCCCTCAGTCCGAAGGATTCCTGGGTACTGCAAAATCTTGGTGACAATTATTACGCAAACAAAAATTTCGGAACTGCGGAGAAGATTTTCGATCGTGCGATCGAGGCTGCTCCCCAGTCATTGGGTCCGCGTGCAGAGAAGGCCAACCTTGCGGTTGCGTGGAAGGGAGACCTTAGCGTGATGGAGAGAGAGCTCACGCAATTGCCGGCAGGCGTCGATCCAGACGGTCTCGTCACATTCGCACGTATGCAACTTTTGCTGTTGCAACGAAAATTCACGGACGCTCTCGCGCTTCTAGAGCAATCGCCTCAAGAAATCTTTCACTATGATAAACCAAGAGAATTTTTTGAGGGCGCGATTTATACTTTCTTGAATGATAAGGAAAAGGCGGTCGCTGCCTTTGAACGCGCTCGACCCGTTGCAGAAAACGCCTTGCGCGCGAGCCCAGATGACGCGTCCCGGCACATGATCCTCGGCCTGATTCTGGCTGGGCTCGGTGAGAAGGAGGCGGCCATGGCCGAAGGCAGACGTGCCGTCGAACTTCTGCCCGAATCTCAAGACGCCCTCGAGGGGCCAAAGATGACCGTTGCGCTTGCTCAAATCTACGCCTGGACGGGCGAAAGCGATCAGGCCCTTCAGCTTCTTGAGCATTCGCTGAGTATCCCGAATGGAGTCACAATTCCATTCCTTAGACTTGATCCGATGTGGGACCCGCTGCGGAGCGACCCACGCTTTCAGGCACTGATCGACAGGCACGAAGCGAAGGTGTAGCGCAGCTGTCGGCAATCTGCATCATCGGAACTGAACCCGCTGTTCATTTTCGTGTCTATTTCTTCGCCGTTGAATATAATGCGGCCCGATCCAAATCTCCTGTCATGAACAGCAGCTTCTTCGGAGAAATGAAACGGCGTAAGGTGTACCGCGTGGCGGTGGCTTACATCGTCGCTGCCGGCGGCATCATACAACTGGCCTCTGCCGCGTTTCCGGCATGGGAGTTGCCAAACTGGGCGCTGCGTTTGGTGATTGTCCTGTTATTGCTGGGCTTTCCAATCGCATTGATCCTTGCCTGGGCGTACGACATCACCGCGCAGGGCGTTCGCGCGACGCAAGCGCCGGCGTCGCTCGGATCACATCGTCGCCGGAATGTCATCATGCTGGTGGCGACAGGGGTGATCATTTCTGCCGCCGCGGGGTTCTTTCTTCTGCCTCGTGTCTCGGCGCATAAAGTCGACAAGTCGATTGCCGTGTTGCCCTTCGAAAGTCTGAGCGATGACAAGGAGAACGCCTATTTTGCGGACGGCATTCAGGACGACGTGCTCACTAATTTGTCGAAGATCGGCGACCTGAAGGTAATTTCACGCACCTCTGTCATGCCCTATCGAGGGAAAGCGTCAAATGTTCGTGAAATCGGAAAGGCGCTGGGAGTTGGCGCTATTTTGGAGGGTAGCGTTCGTCGTATAGGCAATCGCGTGCGCGTCAACGTGCAATTGATCAACGCAGAGAACGACGAGCACATTTGGGCGGAAGATTACGATCGCGATCTCACCGATGTGTTCGCCATTCAAACCGATCTCGCTCAAAAGATCGCGAATGAGTTGCGGGCACAATTATCGCCGAATGAAAAAGCCCAAATGGAACGCAGGCCGACGCAAAACGGTGAGGCCTATCTTGCCTTTGTCCAGGCTCACAATCTTTCAGGTGCCTTCGAGGATCTCGAAAAATTGAAGCAGAGCGAGCAGCTCTACCAGCGTGCTATTGAGTTGGATCCTAACTTCGCTCTTGCCATCGCGGGCTACTCGCAACTGGAAAGCTGGATACTCCACACTTTCGAACGGACACCGGAGCGTCGCGAAAAAGCGCGAACCCTGGCCGAAAGGGCCCTGCAATTGCAGCCCGATCTGCCTGAAGCGCATCTTGCTCGCGGATTTTCATACTATTATGGCGACAACAATTATGACGCGGCGCTGAAAGAATTCGAAATCGCGCAAAGCGGGTTGCCTAACGAATCTGAAGTTTACCTTGCCCTTGGCGCGATCCAGCGCCGTCAGGGAAAATGGACCGACTCGACCGCGAATCTCGAAAAGGCAGTCAGTCTGAATCCAAAGGACATCTGGGCGCTACAAAATCTCGCCCACAACTACCAGATGCTTCGCGATTTTGGCAAGGCGAACAAGACCATCGACCGCGCCCTTGCGCTAGATCCGACGGCGGTGGGCCCGCTGGAGGTGAAATCGAAGCTGGCCATCCTTGAGAGAGGCGACTTCAGCATCTCGGAGAAAGCATTTGAGGCGGTGAAATCGGTCCCTATGACCGACGCCCAAAAGCTTAGGACCGCCATTGCGCGGGCGGAGGTCTTTCTCCTGGAACGTAAGTATCAGGAAGGATTGCAACAAGCTGAGAGCTTGCCGGACGCCGACCTCGCCGCATTCCCGGGAGCGTTGTGGGGCAAGTATTACTATATCGGTTTTGCGCAAAAAGCGCTTCAGGACGAATCGGCAGCGCAAGCCGCCTTCCAAAGAGCGAAGACCGAGGCCGAAGAACGAGTGAGACGGAGCCCCGATTCCGAGGATGCCCACATTCAGTTGGCCAAAGCGCTGGCGTACCTGGGTGAAAAGGAAGCCGCACTGGCGGAGGCGCAGCGGGCGACCGAATTGCTTCCGGAGAGCAAAGACATGTTTGGTGGCCCGGAGATCACGGTTGGGGTGGCGGAGATTCACACAATTCTTGGCGACAACGATCAAGCAATTCAAATCCTGGATGGATTATTGAGTCGGCCCAGTGCTGTCACCGTGGAAGCCTTGAAAATAAATCCGATCTGGGACCGCTTGCGTGCCGATCCGCGTTTTCAGGCGCTGTTGCAGAAATACGGTGGCAAATCCTAGCGGGACAGGATTCGCAATTCCGACAAGGGAACGCAAATTTCCACACGAGTCATGCGTTTTAGATTTGCCCTTTTCTTTCTGGTTGCTGCGGCAACAGCGCACGCGGACTGGACGATTGTCTCGAACACGTCGGAACCGGGACGCTCCGGAGTCGTCCACAGACACGTTGTTTTGGAAAACCCTGGTCGTGCCGACCGCGTCACTCTGGATCTTGCAATCTTTTCTACCAGATCCTGTACGTTTCGAGTTCTTCAAAATGATGGTGGTACAAACAGTCTATCCGAAGTGATGAGAAACGAAAATTGTCTGGCTGGAGTGAATGGCGCCTATTTCAACGAAAAGTTTGCTCCGATCGGTTTACGAATAGCGAACGGGCAAAGCATCGCTCCCCTGCAACGCGCGCGACTAATCACGGGCGTTCTTTTCGCTTCATCGCGCGGAGTGCAAATCGTACGCTCCCGCGAATTTTCGCGACGTGCGGGAGCAACTGCAGCAATCCAATGTGGGCCATTTCTTGTCGAACGAGGCCAGCCCGTCGCTGGTTTGAACAACTCGCGTCCGGCGCGACGGACTTTTGCGGCGACGACAAACAGTAGTCGCGCATTGGTCGGTGTTTGCTCGGACGTTTCGCTCGCAGAATTATCGAAGATCCTTGCGACAATCTCGTTCGCCGACGATTTGAGGATTGAACGCGCGCTAAATCTTGATGGCGGATCTTCGACCAGTTTTTGGTTGGCTCGCGAAAACGGCGGTGCGTTTTCAATTCCGGAACAGAAATCGGTGCGCGATTTTGTAGGGATCATTGCAAGATGAACTGTGGAGCGCCTGTTTCGCGCGACTGGCGTGACTAGAACTGGCGTTTCGCAGAAACGCGCTAGAATTTCCGCAAATCCAAGTAATCTCTTGATTTCATGCGCACGTTCGGCGGCTTCAGATCTGAGGACAGATTTTTCTACGGCGAGATTCGCGGCGACCAAGTTCATGTCCTAAAAAATCCGTTCTGGATCGATGTTGAGCCGACGGGAGAGGTTTTCGCCCTAACGAATGTCTCTATCGAACTTCCTGTCGCGCCCTCGAAGTTGATCGCTGTGGGCCTGAACTATGCAGACCACATTGCAGAAATGAAGCGGACCACCTTCGGTACGCCCTTGATTTGGTTCAAATCACCGGGCTCATTGTTGCCGCAAAATGGCAAAATCGAAATTGCATTTCCAGAGCATCAAACCGACTTCGAAGTGGAGCTGGCTGTCGTGATTGGCAAGCCCGCAAAAAATGTTCTCGCAGAAAACGCGCTGGATTTTGTCTTCGGGTACACGATCGGCCTCGACATCAGCGATCGAGATTTGCAAAAAACCGAGAAGCAGTTTGGTCGCTGCAAATCGTTTGATACCTACACGCCGATTGGGCCGTTTGTTTATACCGATGTCGATGTGGGTGATGTTTCGATTGAGTTACGGCAGAATGGGACGCCGCGCCAGAGCACGCGCACAAGCCGTATGATTTACTCGATTGCGCAAATTATGTCCTTTGCCAGTCAATCGCTCACACTCTGGCCGGGCGATGTCATCTTGACTGGAACGCCTGCCGGTGTTGGTCCCATTCATGCCGGTGACGAACTGGAAGCATCAATCGATAATTGGCCACGTTTGCGAAACAGAGTCACGATTTCTTCACTCGCAGGCGCGACGCGCAAGACATGACGAAATTTTGGCGACGACAATTCGATGGGCTTGCCTTACATCCTGACTGTAGCGATATTACGAAGTAAAGGGTGTATCTCGGGGAGCAAAAAAGTGAAAAGTTTTGCTGGACTCGCCAATCGTGATTTTGCGATAAAGGCACTCCTGTACCGCGATCGTTCCATCAAATTCCTGATTTAACAAAACTATGAAAACACCATTCATCGCCTCTGTCGGCTTGATAGCGTTCGTACTTACATCATTGGCGCAATCTCCTCCTCCCGCGCAAAATCCCCCGGCCGCCGCCACGAGTCCGGGCGCTCAGGCCCCGACAAATCCCGCTGCGGTAAATCCCGCTGCACCCATGCAATCGCCCGCGACCAACTTGCCGCAAGGCCAACAACCCGCGGTGCCAGGCCAACAACCCGCCATGCCAGGCCAGCAGCCCGCTGCGCCAGGCACATCGGTTCCTGTTACACTGAGCCCGGCACCTGGAGCGGTAACAAGCCCGGCTGCGGCCACCGCGACAAGTCCTTCCCCAGCTGCCTCGCCCGCTGCGGAAGCACAACCAACCGGCCTTCTGGGCAGCAACTGGTTAATTAGCAAATTCCACCAAGGTGGACCGGTGATGTGGCCGATTCTGATCGTATCGATCATTGCGCTCACTGTAGTGATCGAACGATGCTTTTGGTGGACTGGCCGATGGTTCCGACGCGATCCGAAACGCATCGAGAAGGTTTTCACCGCTATTGAAAACGGCGATGTGCCGGAAGCATCGAGGCTTTCCCGCGGATCGCGCGATCCGGTTTTGCGTATGATGTGGAACGGCCTCAATCATCAACACGCTTCGCTGCAGGGGGCATTGCAGGTTGCCGCTGGCATCGAGATCAAGCGGGCCGGTCGATTTTTGGTGGTGATGGACACGCTTGTCACGCTGGCGCCATTGCTCGGTTTGTTGGGCACGATTACCGGTTTGATCAGGTCGTTCAGCTTTCTCGGCAACGAGGAACTTGCTGTGCAAGCCGTCACGGGCGGTATCGCCGAAGCGCTAATCGCCACCGCTTGCGGTCTCGGCATCGCTATTTTCGCGTTGATTCCGTTTAACTTTTTCACTTCCCGGGTGTCTAACTTGGAGTTCGAACTGCAGACGGCAGCCACGAACCTGGAAGTGATGCTCGAAGCACAACATAAGGAACGCGAGGGAGTGATGATCGACAGCGGGACACCTTCGTCCGCTACGCGCTCCTCAATCTAGGAATTTACGATGCACGTCAGTTCACCTGTTCCTCACAAGAAAGCGCGGATCGAGATCATTCCGCTGATCGACATCATGTTCTTTCTGCTCGCCAGCTTTATGATGGTGAGCTTGAGCCAGGTGCACATGAAAGGTATTAAGGTGAACCTGCCGACGGGCGTTTCAGGTGAAACACAATCAAAACGCGATTACATCAGCGTCTCTGTCGATAAGGATGGCCATTATTTCTTCGACAAAAATGAAATGACCGAAGCTGATCTGCAGGCGCGCCTGAATCAGGTGCACCAATCAGATCCCGAAGCGAAAGTGTTCGTGCGCGGTGATCGCGACACCGTCCATGGAAATATTGTTCATTTGCTCGATATGCTTCGGTCCGCCGGATTTTATAAGATCTCGTTTGAGATTAAGAGCGAAGCACTAAAAGGGGTGCCGGGCGCCGGCACGTAATTGATTATGGCGGAGGAAAGACGAGGACCGCTGCTTTATCGACCACCGCAGGCGTGGTATTTCTGGGGCGCTCTTGGCGCCGCGCTAGCGATTCATCTTACCGCGGTCGCGCTTGCTCAAAAACGCGAGGTGCCCGTTGACGTCGCCCCGGATATACCAACCGCGACTATTGAAGCAACGCTCCAAGCAACCGAGGAGCCGACTCCTCCGCCAGAAGATATCCCTTTACCCGAGCCTCCTCCGCCACCCGATATCAAGCCAGAGTACGTGGAAGAGACGACGCCTCCGCCCAAACAACCAAACAAGGTAAAGTTCACACCAATCAAGGCGCCACAGGTTGGCAAGCCGGGGACTTTGAGTGCCTCTGGGGCGAAAGCGGCGGCGCTCTATGCTCCAAAGCCAGAATATCCGTACGAGGCGCGGAGTCGCCACGTCACTGGCAGCGGTGTTTGTGTCGTCGATATCGACTCGTCGAGTGGAAACGTAACCAGCGCTTCGATGGCCTCAAGCACTGGGAACGCCATATTGGATAATGCCACTGTAAGCGCATTTCGACGCTGGAGGTTCAAGCCAGGCGCTGCCTCCAAAGCGAGGATTCCTATCACTTTTACAATGACGGGCGCCTCTTACTAAATTTGCCTAACGATCTATGAGAGTTACTTCACCAGTTCCGCACAAGCGAGCCCGAATCGAGATTATTCCATTAATCGACATCATGTTCTTCCTGCTCGCCAGCTTCATGATGGTCAGTCTTAGCCAGACACACATGAAGGGTATTAGAGTGAATCTGCCGGCAGCGGTGGCTCCCCCGCCAACTACGGTAAAGGACTATGTCTCGATCAAGATTCAGGAGGGAAACGCGGTTTATTTCGACAACGCATTCGTTTCCGATGACCAGGTGCTCCCGCGTCTTTATGAGCTGCATCGGGCCAATCCGGACATAAAAGTTTCCATCAGCGCGAGCTTGATGGCGATGCACGGCGACGTGATTAGCGTCCTGGACAAGGTGCGTAACGCCGGGATAACCAAGGTTGGTTACCAAATCAGAGCCGCAGGTGCGCCCGGCGCACCCGGCGCGCAGCCAGGAGCTCCACCACCGCCGCCTCCGCCGGCCCCGAAGCCCTAGACTTCGCCGTAGAACCTCGGCAGTTTTGCCTTCAATTTGCGAATCGCCTTCGCGCGGTGACTGATATTGTTTTTCAATTCGTGGGGCAGTTCGGCAAAGGTTTCTTCGAATCCATCTGGAATAAAGATCGGGTCGTAGCCGAATCCGTGTAAGCCGCGCGGTTGTTCGGCGATTTTGCCTTCTACCATTCCTTCAAACATTGCGAGAACCAGGCCTTCCCGTGCAACCGCAAGGACGCAACGAAATCGCGCGCGGCGTCGATCGCTTTTTGCACCGGCTCTTGCAAGTTGCTGCAGTAGCTTGGCGATCTTTTCCTGGTCGCTCGCATTCGGGCCTGCGTAGCGCGCCGAATGAATTCCCGGCGCCCCCTTCAAAGCTTCGACTTCGAGTCCTGAATCGTCCGCAATTACCAAGCCGGGCAATTGCTTCGATACCGCGGTCGCTTTGAGCTTCGCATTTTCTTCGAAGGACTCCCCGCTCTCTACTATTTCGGAAATTTCGGGATGGTCGGTGAGGTCCTGTACAACCACAGTTGAGCCGAGGATTTGGTCAATCTCCCGCGTTTTATGCGCGTTGCGTGTTGCCACAATCAATTGCATGCGGGTTTGAGAGGATTCAGGGTTAATTACTAATCCACTTTGATGGACACAAATAACGGAGAGTTATGAAAGCGAAGAGATTTTTTGTGAATTCGTGTTCATTCGTGTCCATTCGTGGTTGAACCATGGACGAGCGCCGCAAACCATATCCATTCGATAAGTTCGAACCCAAATGGCAGGCCATCTGGGAAGAGCGGCAGCTGTTTCACGCGCCCAATCCCGGCGAGGAAGGGTTCGATCCCTCGAGGTCAAAATTTTACGTCCTCGACATGTTTCCCTACCCGAGCGGCGCTGGCCTGCACGTGGGCCATCCCGAAGGTTATACTGCCACGGACATCATCGCGCGTTACAAGCGCATGCGCGGGTTCAACGTCCTGCACCCTATGGGCTGGGACGCGTTTGGTCTTCCTGCGGAGCAATACGCCATCAAAAGCGGCCAGCATCCGGCGATCACAACGCGCGAAAACGTTGGGAAATTTAAGAATCAGCTTAAGCGAATTGGTTTTTCCTACGACTGGCAGCGCGAGATCAACACGACCGACCCGCGTTATTACAAATGGACGCAATGGATTTTTCTCCAGATTTACAATTCCTGGTTTAACCCGGTTACAAATAAAGCCGAGCCGATTTCGACCTATCGCGGTGAGAATCCGGACGAAGTTCGCCTCGCTTATGTCGCTGACGTGCCGGTGAACTGGTGTCCGGAGCTTGGCACGGTTTTGGCCAATGAAGAGGTCGTCGATGGAAAAAGCGAGGTTGGCGGGTTCCCGGTTGTGCGCCGGCCGATGCGCCAATGGATGTTGCGAATCACGGCGTATGCCGAGCGATTACTGAATGAGCTTGATAAGCTCGACTGGCCCGAAGGAATCAAACTGCTGCAGCGCAATTGGATTGGCCGCAGCGAGGGCGCAGAAATTGATTTCAAGATCGACAAGAGCGACCAAAAGGTCCGCGTTTTCACCACGCGCCCAGATACTCTATACGGTGGGACGTTCCTGGTTCTCGCGCCGGAACATTCGCTCGTCGACTTAATTGTCACCGAGGAACAATGGCCGGCGGTTCGGGAGTATCGGGAAAAGACGGCGCGCAAAAGCGATCTCGAACGCGCCGATCTGTCAAAGGACAAGACCGGTGTTTTTACCGGAGAGCACGCGATCAATCCTGCAACCAATGAAAAGATTCCAATCTGGATCGCTGATTATGTCCTGATCGGTTACGGGACAGGGGCCATCGGTGGCGTGCCCGCGCATGACGAACGAGATTTGGAATTTGCAAAAAAATTTCATCTGCCAACTGTGGTTGTCGTTCAACCGATTGGAGATGAACCGGCATTTGGTTTTACCGGTGAAGGCATTGCCATCAATTCTCCGGTAATCAATGGCCTAACGAGCGCCGAAGCGAAGAAAAAGATTACGGCATGGCTAGAGGAACGCGGCCAGGGTAAACGTGCGATCAACTACAAATTGCGGGACTGGCTTTTTTCGCGACAACGTTACTGGGGCGAACCGTTCCCGATTATCTGGGAGTCTGAGCCGGACGGGCAGCATCCACACCACCGGGCGCTGGACGAATCTCAGCTCCCCGTAGTGCCGCCGCCGCTGGAAGATTATAAGCCCACCGGAACAGGCGAGCCGCCGCTCTCTAAGTCCAAAGATTGGATTCGCTATTCCGAAAAAGCCACGCGCGAAACGAACGTCATGCCGCAATGGGCCGGCTCGTGTTGGTACTACCTGCGATTCTGTGATCCGAACAATGACCAGCGTTTCGTAGGAGAACAGGCCGAGCGCTACTGGATGGGCGGCGAGAAGCCGGGTGGCATCGATTTGTATGTTGGCGGGACCGAGCACGCGGTCCTGCATCTGCTTTACGCTCGATTCTGGCAAAAGGTGTTGTTCGATCTGGGCTATGTCTCGAAGTCGGAGCCCTTCCAGCGCCTGGTCAACCAGGGAATCATCCTGGGCGAGGATAATCAGAAAATGTCGAAGTCGCGCGGCAATATCGTGAACCCCGACGACGTGATCGACCAGTACGGTGCTGACGCTTTTCGTTGTTACGAGATGTTTATGGGACCCCTGGAGCAGATGAAACCGTGGAGCATGCGCGGCGTGGAGGGCGTATCCCGTTTTCTTGCGCGTGTCTGGCGTTTGTTCATGACTGAGAACCAGGGGGGCGAGTGGGAATTATCCGCGAAGATTAAGGACGCCAATGCAACCAAGGTCCAGCAAAAGGTGACCCACGCAACGATCAAGAAAGTCACCGAAGACATCGAGACCTTTTCGTTTAACACGGCAATCTCGCAGATGATGATTTTCGTAAATGCATTCACCGGAGCTGAAACGATTCCCTTGTCATCGATGCGGAGCTTTCTGGTTCTGCTCAGTCCGTTCGCGCCGCATATTGCCTCTGAGCTATGGGAAAAATTGAATGCGAGGTTTACTGATGCGCGTGGCGATATTGCGGGCCAATCCTGGCCTGCCTATGACCAGAGGCTCCTGGTCGAAGACGAGGTAGAAGTAGTCCTTCAGATCAATGGGAAGGTGCGCGATCGAATCAAGATGCCGAGGGGCGCAACAGATGAACAAATGAAAACCGCCGCGCTCGCAAACCCGAAGATTCGCGATCGAATTGCCAGTAAACCGGTCCGCAACGTGATTGTGGTGCCGCGAAAGTTGGTCAATATCGTCGTATGAAGAAGATCTGGAAGGAATTCCAGGAATTCGCCGTCAAGGGTAACGCGGTTGATCTGGCTGTCGGCGTGATCATCGGGGCAGCGTTCGGTTCGATTGTCAATTCACTGGTCAAAGACGTAATCATGCCGCCAGTCAGTCTCCTCACCGGGGGACTCGATTTTTCTAACAAGTTCGTCGTCTTGCGAGCGGCCAAAGATGGCTCTGTCGTTTTCAACACTCCGGCCGACGCGGCGAAAGCCGGAGCTATCACGTGGAATTACGGCAACTTCATGACCCTCGTGATTAACTTTCTGGTCGTCGCGGGTGCGGTGTTTCTTCTCGTCCGGGCGATCAACAAACTTCGACGGCCCGCTGAAAAGGAAGCCGATGAAAAAAGTTGCCCGGCATGCGCAATGAAGATCCCCATCAAGGCGACTCGTTGTCCGCATTGTACGAGTGAGTTAGCGCAAGCGACCACTTCTCAGTCCTAGGGAATTTTCGCAAATTATTGCTTGCCCTTGGCGCGTTCGGCTGGTAGGGAAAGTCCCGATGCCGAAGTGCCTTAACCTTGCGGTCGCGGCAGCTGGCGCTTGTCTAGTCGTTGGCTGTGCTACTCAATCGAAATCGAATCTTAGCGTCGCGCGTCACGTACCAAACGTGCGGACGACTGCCTATACGCATAGCGAAGGCAGCGGGTCCCACAACGCAGTCGGTACCCATCTTTCCGGTCAGCACGTGATGAGTGCTGCATCTGATTGGTCGCGTTATCCGCTTGGCACGCGATTTCGGATCTCTTCGACAAACGAGGAATATATTATCGACGATTATGGGTGGGCGCTCGTTGGGACTGATACAATCGACTTGTACAAGCCGAGCCGGCTTGAGATGAGACGCTGGGGCGTGCGCCACGTGGACATCGACATCTTGCAATGGGGCTCGGACGAACAAAGCCTGAAAGTGCTCGCGCCACGCTGCAAACATCGTCGCGTACGGCAAATGGTCGCCGCTCTTGAGAAGAAAAAGGGAAAAACAACAGTGGCCCAAACCTCGCCCCCTCGCAGTTCGCTTTGATTTAAGGCCAATCGCGCCGCATTTTCCCGGCGCATGAAAATTTTCGTTGTTGGCGGCGCCGGTTACATCGGAAGTGTTTGCGCCGAACTATTGCTGGATGAGGGCCACGAAGTAGTCACCTTCGATAACCTGACTGAAGGACACCGCCGCGCAGTCGATTCACGCGCCGCTTTCTTTGAAGGCGAGCTCGCCGACCGCGCGCGAATTCAAGCTGCGCTCTCCGATGCGCGCCCGGACGCGGTGATGCATTTTGCCGCAAACGCGCTCGTTGGCGAGTCGATGCGCGATCCGTCGAAGTATTTTCGAAACAACATTTGCAATGGGTTGAATCTTCTCGACGCCATGATCGCGACGGGGACCCAGCGAATCGTTTTCTCCTCGACCTGTGCGATTTTTGGACTGCCGGATCAGTCGCCGATTGAGGAAACGACGCCAAAGCGTCCCATCAATCCATATGGCGAATCGAAGCTCGCTTTCGAAAAAATCCTGCAATGGTACGACCAGATTCATGGATTAAGGTTTGTGTCGTTGCGTTACTTCAACGCAGCCGGCGCCACTAAAAACTTTGGTGAAGATCATCGGCAGGAGACGCATTTGATTCCCAACGTGCTCAAGGTCGCTCTTGGCCAAAAGCCGAGTGTCGAAATTTATGGGACTGATTATGAGACGCCGGACGGAACATGTGTCCGCGACTACATCCATATCGTCGACCTTGCGCAGGCACACATCCTCGCGCTCGGCGCTTCCAACAGCGCATTTTACAACCTCGGTACAGGAGGCGGCTCCAGCGTTCGAGAAGTAGTTGCTGCCTGCGCTAAAGTGACGGGACGAAAGATTGCTGCAATTGAAAAGCCGCGTCGGCCGGGAGATCCGCCTCGGCTTGTCGCTTC
>Ga0081455_10001520_pt1 | contig 28602 bp, 23 predicted proteins | sample TabmetS3T2R1_FD_70207 | JGI IMG/M metagenome (GOLD analysis project Ga0081455, IMG submission 70207) | Tabebuia heterophylla rhizosphere microbial communities from the University of Puerto Rico - S3T2R1 | ecosystem: Host-associated > Plants > Roots > Rhizosphere ... | reverse complement strand
GACTGCGCCAGACTGAAGAGGCCGCTTGTCCTCAGCGGACAGCCGATCAATGCGCGCCGCCAACACTGCCTGGATTGTTGCCGGTACTTGAGTGGTCTCAATCGCTTTCGCAGGACGATACTTTCCCCACTCACCCTCCAACACCTTAGTCTCCGTTAATGTCCGAACGCTTTCCTCCAAGAAAAAGGGATTCCCCTCAGTCCGCTCGATCAAGAGCTCCTTGAGCGGCTTGAGAGTGGGATCATTTCCCAGCAGGGCAAGCAGCAGTTCCTCCGCGTTCTCAGGGGGCAGGGGATCAATCCGGAGTTGGCTGTAGTAGGTCTTACCTCCCCAGCCGTGTTGGTATTCCGGACGGTAGTTAACGAGAAGTAAAAGACGAGCAGTCGGCAAACTATCGACCAAGCTGTCGAGCACTGCCTGAGTCTCTGAGTCAATCCAGTGAAGATCCTCGAAGACAAGAAGGAGAGGCCGCACCTGGCTCTCCCGCAACAGGAGGCGCTTGATCGCGTCCAGTGTGCGCTGGCGCCGTTGAGGGGCATCAAGAGTTTGCCATGTTTGGTCTTCGACGGGCACATCCAGCAGCGCAAGGATCGCCGGAAGGATAGCGCGCAGGGTCTCGTCAAGGCCAAGCACCTTGCCCAGGACCTTCTCACGGATCCGGCACCCGTCATCTCGTGACTCGATCTGGCAGTACCCCTTGAGAAGATCAATGACCGGAAGATAGGATATGGTTTTGCCGTAAGAGACCGAGCCTGATTCGACGATCAACCATCCTTGCGTGCGATGTGAATGGGTGAACTCGTAGAACAGCCGTGACTTGCCGACGCCCGGCTCCCCTACGAGCGCCACGACTTGGCCGTGGCCTGCTTGTGCTTGTTCAAGCGCTTTTCGAAGCTGTTCGACTTCAGCATCTCTCCCGACAAAGCGTGTAAACCCACGCACAGCGGAGACATGCAGATGGGTTCGTGCCGGCCCCGCACCAGCGACTTCGTAAACCTCGACCGGTTCGGTTAATCCCTTGACTTGGACCGGACCAAGGGGCTTCACCTGCACATATCCCTCAGCCAAACGCAGGGTGTCAGCCGTAATCATTATCGACCCCGGCGTTCCCACCTGTTCCATCCTTGCGGCCAAGTGTGTCGTCTGTCCGACCGCTGTGTAATCCATCTTTAGGTCGCTCCCGATGGACCTGACCACTACTTCACCAGAATTGACACCAACTCGAATCTGTATGGGTATACCCTCAGTTCTCTGAATGCTTTGCGCATACTTTTTCACTGATTCCTGCATCCGGAGCGCTGCGTAACACGCTCGCACCGCAGGATCTTCATGAGCGCGTGGCGCACCGAAAAGCGCCATGATGCCGTCACCCATCACTTGATTGACGGTGCCTTCATACCGATGGACAGCTTCCATCATGTGCTCGAGGATCGGATCAAGGATCTTCCGCGCATCCTCAGGATCACGGTCGGCCAGCAGCTCCATCGATCCTTTCATGTCGGCGAACAGTACCGTGACCTGTTTACGCTCCCCTTCAAGAGCGTTTTTTGAAATGAGAATTTTTTCGGCGAGGTGCCTGGGAGTGTACGCTTCGACGGAACCGAACTTCCCTGCGGTTACCAGCGCTGCCGGGGCAGCTTCGAGCAGTCGCTGTCCGCACTTCTTGCAAAACTTCGCGCCGAGCCGGGTTGCTACACCGCAATTTGGGCAGACGACTTCAAGCCGAGAGCCGCAGTTCTCACAGAATACGGCATCGCCCGGATTTTGGGCCTGGCAGTGCAGGCAGTTCATATCGATGTCCCAAGTTGTCGAGTCGAAATGTTAAAGACAGTGCCGCTAACTTAGCCCCTGGGAGGTGACAGCGTCAAGAACAGCAATATCGGCCAGGATTGAACTGAACGACGCAACAGTCGCGTCTTACAGGATTAAGTCGTAGGAGAATTCAATTCAATCCTGGCAGCGCAACTTGGTTTTCTTCCATCACTTGATCACTTGATTCGCCCGCGAGAGAAATTCCGGCGAGAGTGTCAGTCCGATCTGCTTTGCCGTCTTAAGATTTATGATGAACTCGAACTTGGTTGCCTGCTGCACCGGCAAATTAGCCGGTTTGGCCCCTTTCAAGATCTTGTCCACGTAAACAGACGCACGCCGATAGAGGTCAACATAGTCTGCTCCATAGGACATGAGACCGCCCTCATCGACAAACTCCTTCTGGAAGTAAATCGCCGGCAACCGGTATTTGGCGGCAAGCTCGACGATCCGCTTTCTTTCGGCGAAAAAAGAGCGAGCTGTGGTCGTCATAATCGCGTCGACCTGCTTCTGCTTTGCGGTTTGAAAGCCGCTCTCTAAACCTTTGGCGTCGGTTTGGGTCTTGATCTCCTCCAGCTTTATCTTCAGTGCCACCGCCGCAGGCCTGAGCTCTTTCAGTTGGAGTTCTGATACAGTGCTCGCTCCCGGCGGCCGCAGCAGTCCAACTCGCACAAGCTTGGGTATTGCGTCCTTGAGTATCTCTAACCTTTTGGTAATTAGCTCGGTCGAAAAACTCGCGAGCCCAGTGACATTGCCTCCCGGCCGCGCCAGACTGCCGACCAAACCTGTACCGACTGGGTCCCCAGCAAGGGCCATCACGATTGGAATGGTAGTGGTGGCGTTCTTGGCCGGTAACGCCGCTGGCGTATCTGCGGTCACGATTATATCAACCTTAAGGTGAACCAGCTCCGTCGCTAGCTCAGGCAGGCGCTCAGGCTTTTGCTCCGCAAACCGATACTCGATGGTGATATTTTTTCCCTCAATCCATCCAAGTTTGCTCAGCTCCTGCCGGAAAGCATCTATGAGGACCGCGCTACCGGAAGCATTGCTTGAATCAAGGAAACCTATGTGGAAGATTTTTCCCTGCTGCCGTGCTTCGGCAAGCGAAACATTTGCCAGAAAAAGAGTTGCCAGCAGCCAGAGAGTGGATCTCTTCTTCATGTTTTTTTTCTTGCCTCATGCCTTTGGCCTATTTTCATTTGATCACTTTATCCGCCCGGTACAGCAACGATTGCGGAATCGTCACGCCAATCTGCGTTGCCGTCTTTAGACTGATCACCAGTTCGAACTTCGTCGGCTGCTCGACGGGCAGATCGCCGGGCTTAGCTCCTTTCAAAATTCTGTCTACGAAATATGCGACGCGCCGGTAGCTGTCCGCCTGGTCCGCCCCGTACGACATGAGCCCACCGGCATCTATGGCTTCTTTTCTGGTGTATACCGACGGTAAGCGGCTCTTTAACGCAAAGCCGACGGTCCGTTTTTGGTTGGCATACGTGAGCGGTCCCCCGAGCACATAAAGTCCATCCTGGCGCTGCTTGCCCATCGCAGCGAACACCCCATCGAAATCGTCCGCGCCTCGTACCTCCCAAGACCGAAGAGTCAAACCCAGTGCGCCTGCCGGGGCCTGGACCTCTTTCAGCTGGAGTACATTGGCAGTATTGGCCGGATCGTAGAGAACCGCGACACGGGTAAGTTTGGGAATGGCTTCTTTGAACAGTTCCAGCCGCTTGCCGCCTAGTTCTGTATTAAGGTTTGTAATCCCGGTGATATTGCCGCCGGGACGGGCAAGGCTTTCAACATAGCCTGCCTCGACGGGATCGATCCCAGAGCCCATCATAACGACGGGAATCGTCTTGGTTGCATTCTTAGCCGCCTGGATCGCCGGCGGCCCTCCTGTTACCACGATAATATCAACCTTGAGACGCACCAGTTCCGCCGCAAACTCAGGTTGCCGACCGCGCTTCCCCTCCGCATATCGGTACTCGCTGGAGATGTTCTGTCCTTCTATGTAGCCAAGCTCGCGCAGAGCCAACCGAATCGACTCGGTACGGATGGACTCAAACGCTGGGTCGGCTGACATAAGATACCCTATCCGGTGGACTTTCTTCGGCTGCTGCGCCTCAACTGGAAAGCTAAGAGCCAAGAGCAAGGCGCATAAAGCGCCAATAAGTTTTCCGTTGCCTCTTTCCCCGTGCCTCATCGAATCACCTTATCCGCCCGCGCCAGCACATTCGGCGGAATGGTCAGGCCTATTTGTTTTGCCGCTTTCAGATTGATGATGAACTCGAACTTGATAGGTTGCTCCACTGGCAAGTCAGCGGGCTTGGTGCCTTTGAGAATCTTGTCCACATAGGTCGCGGCGCGACGGAACAAGTCGGTATAGCTCACGCCGTAGAATACGAGCCCCCCGTCTTCGACATATTCTGGCCTGCTGTATATTGTCGGGAGCCGGACCTTTACCGCGAGGCCTGCAACCTGTCTTCGCTGAGAGAAGGTGATGGGGCTCGCCATCACAAGGATTGCGTCAGCCCGCCCCTTGCTCGCGGCGTGGAATGCAGTCTCAATATCCTTGGGAGCTTGTATCTCTAGGTATTGAAGCTGCACACCGAACGCATCTGCGGCGAGGTTGATCTCTCGTAACGCTTGCGGGTTGCCCGGTTGAATCGCATTCCCGAGGACGGCCACCCGAGAGAGCTTGGGAACGACCTCCTTCAAAAGCTCCAATTGTTTGCCGCTTATCTCCGGCGCAAGAGTTGATAGTCCCGTAATATTGTCCCCAGGTCGCGCAAGGCTGGCGACGAACCCCGAGCCAACAGGGTCATCATCATACGCCATGACGATGGGAATCGTAGCAGTTGCTTGCTTGGCAGAACGGGTGGCTATTGGACCACCTGTCAGGACCACGTCAACCTTGAGACGCACTAGCTCGGACGCGAGCGCGGGGAGACGATCGAGTTTTCCCTCTGCAAATCGATACTCAATGACAATGTTTTTTCCTTCAACGTACCCGAGATCGCGCAGACCCTGCCGGAATGCCTCGCTGCGGGCCGGGTTAGTGGAACGGGAGGTAGCACCCAGGTATCCTATCCGAGGAACCTTCCTCGGCTGCTGCGCCTCGGCGAATGTTGAAACGAGAACGACAAGCGTGACCAGCCAGAGCAGTCTCTTAATCATGGCCTTTTATCTGCCAGCGCAACGGTTATGCCACAAAACAGCGGCCTATGAAAACCGAAACTTATGGATGAACGCGGCCTAAGAAAGCGTCTCATTCTTGCTACAGGGGAGTAGCAAATTTGATTCAACTGAAAAGGAAATGTTGAAAGTGCCTTAGCTGCCTTCATCGGCAGCCGTTCTGTCTCCCACTTCAGGTTTATCGGAGACTATATGCCCTAGCAGTTCGAACGAGGTTGCAGTGCTCTGCGTTTTCGTTTTTACAACATTTTTCACCTCCGGCACGTACCAGACGGTCAACTCACCACACCCTTCCTGATAGAAAGCTTCGCCCCCAACAAGGCGGCACTGACAATCGCACTGAAAACCGCTGAAGCTACCAGCGGGCACCGTAATGTCGCTAAATCCGCTAACGTAGCATTCTATCCATGCCGGAATGGAAGCCTTGCTCGTTAGAGGCTGGTTAGGCCGCCGGGCCTCGCTTTCATAGCGCCAGGTTTTTCCTATCCAGAGAGGAAACTGTAGGTTGGAGATGATGCTTGTAGCTTTCACTCTGGTCGAGTCGCCCCGCTCATAAATCCAATAATCGCCCTGCTGGATGACTGGCTGCGCGGCAATTGGCCCCTTGTAATTTTCCGGCGGCGTTGACTGGTTCATCGTAGTTGCGCAGCTACCAACAATTATTGTGCTCATGAGCAAGAGGACCGACCTCATAAGGTGCCTCCCTAATCTTGCAATCGACCAGTGCTCGCTTAATCTTTGTCGTTGTCCGACCTCCCCCCTACGCAGTAAAAAACTGTCAGGCAAGCGGAAAGACGTTCGTTGCCCCCAAAAGAATTGCCGGTCAGGTTTACTGCTTTTGGACAACCGTCTCAAGTCAGCTATTCAGGGGACAGGCGGCGGGAACAACCATGCCCTAAAATACGCAGCAAATGGAAATGGGGCTATGATGTTTTTTGTGTGTGGCTCTATGCTGGCTCCGCCTCGATCACACTCACTTCGGATTGAGTCGATATGATCTTCGTCATCTCGGAAGCCAGCCGCTTCAAGGAGTGGTCGAATGTTCTAAACTTTGTTTGGTCCGAATTGCGTAAGTCGAGTGTCATCTCATCGTGGTCTTAGACAAACTGAAAGCTGCTCCCCTTTGTTCTTTTTGCAACGGTTAAAACTCCATCAGGTCCTTCGCAACGAGCACCTGACCGGAAAAGTGTTTCTTTACTTCTTCGGCCCATGGCATGTAATCGTCAGCACCGAACCGTTGCGTCAGGTGCGATAGCACCACGGTCTTGACCTTGGCGCGTGTCGCCATCGTCGCGATATCTTCCAGACTCATATGGCCTTGAGTGGCCTGTTGCATGATGCCTTCCTGCTCCGTCGGTGTCATAGCTTCCCAGCGGCCGTCTTTGATCATCATTTGCTTCCGATCCTCGCAAGACGAAGTTTCGGTGACGAGCAGATCGGCGCCTTTTGCAAGACCAGTGACGGCATCGCTAAAGCCGGTATCTCCCGTAAACACGATCACGCGATCAGGCGTTTCAAACCGATAGGAATATGACTTGTGCTTCCCCGCAGCCAGGCCTTTGTGGAAAGCAAAATGGCTGTTTTCGGCGGCCGTCACCTTGATATTTGCATCCTGATAGATCATCCCGGTGCCGACATCATGACCGAAAAAGATCTCGGCTATCGGCACGGTGCGGCCTCCGTCGGCGATTCTGATCTCAGCGCTGATCGCGAAATATTGCACCGCGGCTTTAACTAGCTCTTCTATCCTAGGTGGGCCATAGACGTGGATCGGCTTCGTACGTTGACGATCCCAGGCCATGGACATCAAGGTACCAAGTCCCGCTGTGTGATCGTCATGATGGTGCGTAATAAAAATCGTTCCGATCTCCCGGACATCTATACCAGCCTGCGCAATACGCCGTGCGACGCCGTCGCCGGCATCAACAACATAATGCGTGCCGTTGACAGTCAGCAAATTGCACGATTGCACCCGGTCAGGTCGCAGCGACGGACCCGCCGCCGTGCCGAGCGTGATGAGTGACGATAACTTTTGCATGTTCCCCTCTTTGTGGCAGGTCCATAATACTTTTGGCGTTCACGCATGGTTTGTCCTGTTCCTGCCGTTTATTCTTCGACAAAAGCGAATTTCTGTTGGTGCTGAGACTCTCAAACCATTTCGAACCTTTTTCCGGCACATGCTAAAGCTGATTCTTCAAGAAGCGCAGGAGGCGCGGCGCCAAAAATCCAGTGTAGCTGGCCGGCTCGTCGATGGGCTCCGACATCCAGAAATGCGGCGCTCCTGATAGAATCACTGTCCGGACAAAAAACCCCGCCTGTTTGAGAGCCGTTACAAACACCTGTGACTGCGAACGCGGATCAACAATGTCGTCCTCCGTTCCCCATACCACCAGAAATGCCGTCTGATTGTTGTCGATCGTAGTGTACGTGAGCGGCGAAGCCTCATAGAACAATTGCTTGCTTTCCATGGGACTCTTTCCCAACCAGGCTTCCGTGACTTGGTCCTGCGGACGTGTCAGTTGATCGTGGTGCCACTGGGCCAGCATGTCATAGACACCATAAACTCCGACCACCACTTTAACCTTCGTAGTCACCCCAGAATACGGATCATTCAGATACGCCTGGCAAAACTCGGGTGTGTCGCCTCTCAGCGCCACCAGCGATCCGAGGTAGGCGCCTGCAGAATCTCCAATGCACCCAATCCGGTCGGCATCCACTTTGAGTTCCGGCCCTTTGCTCCGCAGAAATTGCACGGCAGCGCGGGTATCATGAACTGCCGCCGGATAACGGTTCTTGGTGCCAGCTAGCAAGCGATAGTTGATGGAAAACAATACATACCCGTGCTCGGCTAAATATGGCCCCCAGTATTGGTAACCTTCGGCCGCCCCCCGTTTCCAGCCTCCGCCGTGCAATGAAACCAACGCGGGATATGGACCGGTTCCTACAGGCGCGTAATAGTCACCCGTCAAGACGTCGCCATCATGAATACCGAACTGGACGTTTTTTCTAATGTCTACGTCATGAGCCTCAGGCATGTCACACCTCATTTTATGGCTAATCTCCGTGAACTCCACCTGTCGTTCAAAGCCGATAGCGGAATCGGAGTTTAAGACTCCGGTAAAGCTTGAGCCAATTGGTCACTAAAGCCGCTGCTCCCCAGCCGTAAATAGAGTAACTGCGAGGCGGCCAAACTTATAATCCGCTTATACAACGTCCTCAAGTCGGCTATCTAGCTGTCAGGCGACCGATCTGAAGGAGTCTGGTAGATCTGACTCGTTTGGGGGAATTCTCTATTAACGATTTTGCTTAACTCGAAAGCTCAGCTGCTCTGTCAAATGGCTACGAATCTCGGCTAACAAAATAGGGGGGCCGGGCAGCGGTAGCGATTAGCAAAGCCTTCCTCAACCTCCGAGGGCATGGAGGAACTCCACTCCCTTAGGTGTCCCCCACCCCGTTGCAGGACCTCAACATTGCTTGGCAGCGTAGGCACCGTTATTGCCCAAAGTGATGTCGCTGAAAATACCAGTACCAACAAGGGAACCGTAGATCAGTGGAACCAGTAACGGAAGCGGTGTCTTACCGGCCTCTACATTTGCTTGGTCAATGAGCGCGCAGAATCCGCCCCCACCAACGCTCCCGCTGATTCATTCTGCGAACTTTAGTTCTAGGACATATCGTCTTATTGATTCGCGACGAGCTAGCGCGTCTCAAAGCCGCACCTTTGGTATTGCCGCCAATTCATCGGGCATGCTATCCTCAGGTACTTCGAATTCGTGCTCACCCTTCTCGTCCCAGACCCGAATCTTGTACTGGAACCGATCCGCTCCCGGCGACGGTGTGGGCTTAGGCGGTGACTTGATGAGTTTATCGAGTGCTTGACGCTGGGCAGGGTTAACGCAGTCTCCTCCATCTCGCCCACCGCCAATTTCCCCAGCAATCCCCCCCTACGTTCTATTGTTACTTTCAGCACAAGATATCACAGAGGCAGCGCCACACTTTGCCAAGCTGCTTGTGCCGGAGCCGCAAGGCCTTCTTTCTGCGCAGCGTCGATCGTTAGTCTGGCAAAATCCACGAACATCGCAGTGCTCGAAAGGCGTCGATCCGTGCATGCCCGATACCAAACCTTAATTGCTCGGTCCCAAGCATTGCCACCGACACCTTGAGCAAATTGAGCGAACGCCTTATTCGGTATTCCACTATTTTCGTGCACATCAGCACTAGGATCAAAGTCCTTATAGGAGTCCGGTTGAGGACTGAGGCAATGCGCTGCGCTGGGATTCACCATGTCACGTAAGCACGTTTTGCCCTTAGCCCGCGCCTGAGGACCCATTATGCCGGCCCCGATTAGCCATCCCTTGGCATCGTTTGGTGGCCACTTGTTTAGCCACTGGTTGAAAACTGCCCCAAACACATCACTGATGCTCTCGTTTAGTGCCCCTGATTCACCCTCATACTGTAAACCGCTCTCATACTGTGTGACGCCGTGGGTAAGCTCATGGCCGACCTGCATGCGCCACAGCCGGTTCGAGCTCGATCGCGATAAGCCGTTCGTGAAGCCGATGCGTGTCCTCGTCAAGCTATCTCAAGAGGACGCTCCGGGATTCATCGAACTCAACGTGATCGATCAACATCCCGATGACAAAGCCTAATGCCAGGAGGTAGATACCGACAATAGCGAAGACGAACCGCCGATTCTTCATCGAGTCCTCCCTTCAAGTGGACACCGGCTGCGTAACGGACAAGCACTGTTCAGTCGTGCCTTTGTTGTATGAGACTCCTGTCGCCGAAAAAAAATTCCTCCAAGCCAAGAAATCCGGTGGAACACCAGTTGTCTCTTGGTGATGTCCTTATGTTCCGCAGTCGTTCGCTAGAGAAGTGAACAAGAACCGCTCAGGGACAACTGTCAGGAAATTTTGTCGTCAGAAATCCAGATGCACCGCCGAGTTTTCCTCTGCAGACGCACATTTAATCCTTTTCCAAAATAGCCTCAAGTCAGCTGTTTGGCTGTCGGCTTTTCAGCTGACACATACGAGGTTTAATAACCGGAAATTAGTGAGGGAAGATAATCTCGTCCCCAAAATGCATGCGGCGAGGAGCAATGAAGCTAAAGAGTGGGGGGCAATAATGTGAGATACTCAGACAAAATGTAAAGAACGAGTGCTATGCGGCTGCTGACGCCGAGCTTTCGATACAAACGTTCTAAATGAGTGTGAACTGTGTGTACTGAAATTTTGAGTTCATCCGCGATTGCCAACTCTTTCTGATCGTCGAAAATTCCTTGAATAATTTCCAATTCACGATCCGAAATACGAAGAGACTTGGCAATCGTTTTCCACGCATCGTAAGACAAGATAGATCGATCACGATGCACCACGGGCTTCAACAGGAAAGGATGTTCTGAAACTCTGCCGTTGGCTCTCAAATTTAAGTTTAGGCTCGGTTTGCGGCTTGCGAATTCAGCTAATCGTCCCATGATCGACCTCTAGTGATGCATCTAGATTTAAAGCATGATTTCTGTGTCTTTTTACAGATTTTATCTAAGGTCCACAAGTGCGGTTAAGTCTACTCTACCGCCGGCTCCACTCACTTTTTCCACATGAACTCGTGGCTCGATGTCCAATTTTCTTCCTGCTGCGCCGTCGCCTACAAGAACGTCGCCGTTACCGGGGCGTGATCCGGAACGACCCCTCCCGCGACTGGATGTGGACCAATCATGTTTGGCGTGTCTTCATTGAGGATGCTCATGGTCGGCACCTGTCGCAAACCGTTTATGCGCGGCATAAGCCCTTCGCTGGTAAGGATGTGATCGAGGAGCTCGTTTTGTCCGTTGTGGCGCCGCGACCAGCGGATGTTCTCGGGGACGAGCTTCGTTACGTTGAACAATCGTTGACCGTCTTGGGCATCCGGCCTTTGGAACGCCCCGGTTGCGTGGGTTGCATCCTCAGGACCGCGCGGCTGGCCGCCAGGCGGACCGTAAAAAATTTCTGTTGTCGCGGCCTCCGGCCCATCGTTGAGATCACCCAAGACGACTACTTTCCGGCCCGCCGACAGGAGGCTCGTTACGCGCTCCCGCAGGCTCGTCGCCTCGGCCGCCCGTCGCTCGAGCGCGAAGTAGGCGGTCTGCGCTCGCAGCGTCTCGTTGGTCGTCGAGAGATTTCCTCCGAATGTTAGCAGCTTAGACTTCAGGTGCGCGGTGACGACGTCGATCTGTCCACCGCCGTGCCCGACGGTAATCTGTAAGGCGGGTCGGGGGAACTGTGGAATGACTTTGACGGTTCCATTCGTGCCGAAGTCGCGAACCTCGACGCCTGGAGGGAGCCGAAACTGGTCGATCTGCTGGAACGGTAGCACCGGAGCCTCGCGGGTGAGGAATGCGACCCGGATCCCGCGATCGTCGGATGCGGCGGCAAAGTGGTGGAACTCGAGTCTGTTGGCGAGGTCTTGCAATGCGTTCGGGTCCAGAATCTCTTGCAGCGCGACGACGTCCGATCCCAGACCCTGCAGGGTCCCGACGATAAAGTCGAGCTTGTCGGCGAAGACCGGATCGCTGCGGCTGAAGTTCTGGACGTTCCAGGTCGTGATCGTTATTGACATTGATAACTCTCCTTATCTGGCATCGAAACGAGCTCCAAAGGATTGACGAGTCATTGGCTCCCGCGCCATCCACGATTAGAGCGCTGGTTCAGATCATCAACTTTATCTCGACCATTGTTATTTGACTAAGCAGCTAGGGTGCCAGGTTAGAAGCAGCAACGCTAATTTTCGATAACATCAGAATTCAATAAGGAATTGTTCCAGCGCCGAGTCCAGGCAGTGTCTCAAGAGAGAGCCATAAGTATCCTTTAGAATGCAGGGGTGGATAGAAATGGATATAGTCTTCTTTTGGATCGTGTTTTCTTAATGACCTTCATTCATAAACAAGCGTTTCTTATTATTTTCCGACCAAGCCGCGTAAGTACGTACTAAAGTCCTCCGTAAACGTGGATACCGGCTCGCCAAACGCCGTCCTAAAATTACGCTCACGATTATCCAGTTTTGTGAACAGGCGAAAATACTCAAACACCGATGGAAGACCCCTCTTTTCGACCAAAAAATCCACCGCCACAAAGGACTGACTATAAGTCGCTATTGGCCCCAAAGTGCGGTTCCAGGTTTGCCAATCTGCTCCTGAGACCATCTGTGTTAGCGAAGGAAAGGTCTGAAACTGCTTCGCACTAGCGATCATATCAATGTTGCGTTCCCGGCTTTTGGCGAAGCTGTCTATGCCGATGGCGTCAAGAAATTTATAAGAAACCCATTCAGCGAATCCTTCAACTAGCCAGCGATCCGCGGCTATGAATTGCCCATCAACCAGCTCGTGCTGGGCGGTGTGCGTGAGCTCGTGCGCCAGCACTCGGATGCTCTCCCACCAAGGCGTCCTCATGAAGTACCATTCATTGACCAGCACTCTCCTGTATTTTCCCACTGCGATGGATGACGCCGCAGTTTGCGCTGCCCGGGCATTAATGGTCTGCTCGAAAGCTTCCTTCCCTTTAGTTCCAAACTGTTTTTCGACTTGTTTCAGGTCATTGACGTAGTCGGCCGCCAGAGCTGATTCAAACGATGATCGGGTTGGATAGAGCCACACCACCCCCTCCACCTGCGGCAGCTCCAAATCTTGCACCATAAATGTCGTCATTGCGCCCAGCGCTTCCCCATAATCGCCCCCCATGCGCAGCCGTGGGAGCGGCTTCCCCGAAGCCGCCGGTATAGAAATCACTCGTGGAGCGGTAGAACAGGCCTGGAGGAAGACGCACCAAACGGACCAAACAAAGCACGTAATCCATTTCCTTTTATGAACCATTTGCGTTGTTTCGTCTTATGACATTGCGCTTGGTTCCCTTCACTCTCGGCATGTCCTATTTCGCCAGGATCTGGACCTCCATAGGCCGCAGGCTCACGCGAAACATCCGAGCTGGACCGCTGGTGACTCCGCCATCGATCTCGTGGATCTCAAGCCCTGATCGGGTCTCAACTGGCAAGGGGGCCGAGGTGCCCGGGTCGTTGAGAACGCGATACTGTTGACCGTCATTGTTAATAAAGAAATCGACGAGTACATTACCCTGAAAATCCATTTCTGTGTTCGCGTTCGCGATAACCAGGACTTCTTGATTGTTCAAAATCCGCGAGAATGCAAGTACCCCCGGGGCAAAAGACGATGCACCGAAATGAACTCCGTCCCCCGAGATCGGCCTGAAATAGAGGCGGCCGTACCGCAGAGCGGGCTGAGTATCGCGGATCTCAGAGAGCCGCCGTATCGCCTTATAGAATGGGTGATTAGAGTCAAAGGCGTTGGGTTTCCCCCAGAGAGCTTCGCGTACAAATTGGTCACTGTTCCCACGGCCGTGCAGCCCCTGCTCGGTTCCGTAGTAAAGGCAAGGGATGCCTTGAAGTCCGAATAGTGCAGCGATGCCGAGGATGATTTGCGGGTCGAAATGGTCAGGCCCGTCCGTACTCGCCCCACGGAATCGCTCCTTCATGTCGTGGTTGTCAAGAAACGTTACAAAGAACCGTCCGGCCTCCCCGTGGCTGCTCAGGATGTCGCGCTCCACCTCCTTGCGGCGACGGTAGACCTCGACAACGTCGGTCGGCGGGGCAAATCCCTTGGCGACCGACGGTAGTCGGAAAAACAGCGGGAAGTCTAGCGCCGCGTCGACCCCGACAAGGTCGCCGGCGTCTCGGGTATTACGCCCGATAAATTCGGCGATGCGCTCCTCACCGTCGAAAACTTCGCCGTAGGAAAAGAAGTTCTTCTTGCCGATGCTCAGAGCGTATTCGCGCATGGCGTTGCCGAACGTCTGGGCAAACTCTCGCTCGATAAACTTCAACGTGTCGATGCGAAAGCCGTCGGGATCGTAGCGCGCAATGGCAAATTGATAGGCGAGGATCAGAGCGTTGCGGACCGGGTAGAGCTGGCCATCTCTCACATCGGTTACGAACTCCTTAAGCGACTCGAAGTCACCGCCCGCTTCTCCACCCTTGCCTTTGCGCCGAAAAAAACTGTTGTGCTGCAACTCCGCCGGCCAAATCAAGCCGTCGGGTTCGCGCTGCGCGACTGGGATGTTCTCGATGACCGGAAAGTCGGACCGAGCTTGACCGCTTCGGTCGCGCCACTCGATTGGCAAAATCTCCGGACTACCCTCCGCGGAGGAACCCAGTCCTTTGTAGCCGAAGACATCACCGGCATGGTTCAGCACAATGTCGAAGATGACGTATAGGCCTAAAGCGTGCGCCGTATCCACCAACGCTCGCAACTCCTCTTCCTCTTTGCCCGGTGCCGAGGCGAACCTCGGCTCGGGCTGGAGGAAATCCTGAATACCGTAGCCATGAAAGCTCCCTTGGTCTGACTGGCGGTTTTTCAGTACCGGTGAGAGCCAGATCGCTCCGGCCCCGAGATCCTTGATATAGCTCAGCCGGTCTCTTACACCGTTGAACGTCCCTCCCTGGAACCCGCCAAAGGGTTTGTCGTAAGGCATGCTCGCAGGAGGCTTGCCGTCTGCTCGATTGAATCGGTCAAGCATAAGGAAATAAATCCAGACGTCTCGCCAATCCTGCGGCGACGGAAACGGTGCCGTTATCGCGCGGGTTTCGGTGCCTATCTTGACCGCCCGTTGGGTTTTCTTTGCCGCCTGGTCGAAGGTCGACCGAAGTAAAGGATCAGTCAGTGACAATAACATGTGTTGATTCCTTGATTGATGGTGTATCTGTTTTCGCGCCGGAGTAAGGATGTACGGCGGTTCCTTCGATCTTCACTGTCCCAATGATCTGGCGACCGCCAACTTTTTAAGCATTATTTGGTTTAGGCAAGTAGGATGCCAGGTAGACGAATTAGCGCTTGGTTCAAAACTGCTGAATTAGTAAAAAATTTTGATCCAAACTAAATACGAGCATGCGTCTAAGCAAAATAGTAAGCGTATCATTTGAAACACCAGGTGTGTAAAAAAGGATATAGTTTTGGTTGTGATCTCCACTGTAGCGCAATGCCACAGAGTGTTGTGGCAAACTTGCACATGAGCGAATGAATTCTTTCAGAGCGTCCTTGGAACTTGCGATGAAGGATACCTTCGCCAAACGTCTCCACTGGCTTGCAGAGCGGGAGTGGTTGCATAAGAGCGTTCGGACCTTTATCGTCGTCGCACCGGGCTTGGGTTCCCTTGTTGCCACCGGCGACCAGCGTGGCGTCATGTTCGCCTTCGCCGCCCTGTGTTTGCCTGTCCCCCATGGTGACCGCTTTTACTGTATTCTTATCGGTGTGACAATCGGGACTATGTTTATGTTGATTTTAAGCAGCCAGCGCGTGAGCAATGTTTCCAGACACCTGGTGGAAAAGATTCGTCGCAGTGAAGCAGCGGCAGGATAAATCACCCAGCGGAGTTGATAAAATCAAAGAGCCGAGTTGCGCTTCCTAGTTGGCTCCGAGGAGAATTGTGTGAATATGGGTGGCGTAACGTCAGGGCCAACCTGTAAGTGCGCAGACTCGAAGAGTCGTCGCCTCCAAACGTTTCCCTAACGATGGATTGTTACATTCCCGTTCAAGCCAAACAAACGCATGGCGTTCCCACCTAACACTTTTTCTTTATCGTCTTCGGATAGTCTGGGCATAGACTCGATGGTCTGCACCGTTTTAGGCCAAGTCGCTACCGCGTCGCCGTGATCAAAATCGCTGCCGATGATGATGTTGTGATTGGGCCAGCCTTTGATCGTTTCAGGTAGATAGGTTTCCCAGGAGACGGCGGCGATATAAAATTGGTCGAAGTATTCACTCGGAGCTTTTTTGATTTTTCGGTTGCCGTCGAAGAATTGCTTGACCGCCGTTGAAATTGCGGCTTCGCTGGGCGTATGAGCGTTCAACGTGTGCATTAGCCAGGGAACCCAGCCGATGCCGCCCTCGAAGAAGGCGAACTTTAAGGTCGGGAATCGATCCAATACGCCGCTGAAAATCAGCCGCGCCGCGCTCACCATGTAGGTCAATGGAAATCCCAGCGCCGTGGGGAAATGTGGAAACCCTTGGTAACGCTCTGCGCCCACCAGCCAGGGGTGACTATGCTGCGCTTCGAAAACTCTCGCTCCCGGATGGACCAAGATCGGAATATCCAGCCTGGCGATCTCTTCGTAGAGCGGCCACAACACTTCATTGTCGAGATCCCCGTCCGCCCAGCCACCGCTAAACTTGACCGCTTTCATGCCGAGATCTTGGACCGCCCGGCGCAGTTCGCGAATCGACTCCTGGATATCCGGCAAATAGATCCAGGCGCAACCGATGAAGCGATCATCGCCGCGGATATCTTCGGCAGTGGTCTCGTTGTATGCGCGCGCCAATTGCCGCCCGAGCTCGGGATCGAGCTCATAGATCAGCATCCGGTTGTCAGGGATCAAAACCTGAATATCGAAACCGTCCTTCTTCATGAATTCTGCGCGCAGCTCCGGACTCCAACGAGCTTCTTTGAATGAGTGGATCTTGTTGCCGTCCCGATAATAGGTCGCCACCTTCCCCGGCACCGGCTCACCGAAACGAATGAGGTCGCCTCTATCCGGCGTAACTTCCACATAGCCCTTACCGGGATGGGACACTTTATCGATAAAACGTAGCGGCCAATAATGGGTATCACCGTCGATATACATTACAGAGTCCTCCTCAGGATGCTGTTAATTATCGGTTATATTGTCATTTCGACCGGAGGGAGAAATCTTACAATCCGACACTCAAGTCCTTCCATTGCGGATTGATCGTGAACACTAAGTTATTCTTTTTCTCTCTCCGCCACTTCTTAATCTCTTTTTCTCGTGCAATTGCAGCGATGACGTCTCTGGTCTCCTCGAAGTAGACAAGTTTGTTGACGTTGTACTTTTCGGTAAAGCCCTTCACCAATTTCTCTTGATGCTCATGGACACGGCGCTTGAGATCATTTGTGAAGCCGACGTATATGACACGGTGATTCCAATTGGTCAATAGATAGACGTAGTAGCGTTTTTCTTTGGGCACAGGATGCTTCTCGGTGAATTCCTAATACTGTTCAAATCACCCCAAAGGACTTCGGCTTGAATTTCTGATTTTGGGTCGAGAAGCTAGATCCCTCGCTTTGCTCGGGATGACAACCGCGCACCGCGCGGTTGTCACTTGACACCATACTTTGCGTACATCTCGTCAATGAAACCGCTTTGATCTAATTTTTTCATAAAGCTGTCATCGACCAGCTCCTCAACTTTAATCTTCTCTACACTGGGGTTGCGCAACTTCATGAGCCTCTGAACATTTCTCAGGCCAGCCAAGTTCGCGTGGGGCTTGCGGTCCAACCCGGTAATGACATCGTTATAGCCTTCCTCCGCCTCCTGATCATTAATTCTCAGGTACTTTTTTAGAATGGTCATGGCCGTGTTCTTATTCGCTGGTCCAAAAATAAATGCCTCGCTTTCCAGCAGCGCCTTTAGCAAATTCTCGATGGTTTGAGGATTTTTGTCGATGAAACTGCCCTTGGCAACGATCCCCACGCTCGAGATAGGGATGTTCGCCTTGCTTAACTCGGCCAGGATGGGATAGCCCTTTTCTCGCAAGGTGCGGCTCATCACTCCATCCAGCACCGTTACATCGATGGTACCCGCAACCAGCGCCTGGGCGAGAACGGATTGGTCCCCGGCAGCGATCAAACTAATCTTATCCCGGTTCGGATCCAGGCCAAAGTGCTCCAGGGCGAGAATCGCGCCCATCCAAACGGTCCCGCCGATGCTCTGGACGCCAAATATTTTGCCCCGCAAATCTTCCGGCGTCTTAATGCCCTTCCGAGCGACGACGTCATAAGTGACCCGATTCGTGAAGGCGGCCAGAATTTTGAGATCTGATCCGCTGGCTGCCGCTCCCAACACCGCTGTCCCGCCGGTGTAGCCGATTTGGATGTCGCCTGAAGTCAATGCGGCCACCAAGGTCGGCGCCTGGCGGATGAAAATCATTTCGGCCGGGACGCCGTACTTAGAGAAAAATCCTTGTTCTTTAGCCGCCCAGAGAGGAAGGACTCTGGCATTCACCGCGGCGTGAGCAATCACGCTCTTACCAGGCGCGCCAGCCGGGCGAGCCTTATCCGGTATGAAGCATAGCCCTAGAACAATGAGAAAAATCGTCGTGCATCTTCCCATTTTCGCCTCCTTTGCTGAACCGCCAGCGAACAAAGCGGTGATACAAACTCACGGCCAAATAGGCTCAAAGACCTAATCCGAGCAGGTTGATCGCATTCTCCCCCAACACTTTGCGTTTGTTTTCTTTGGAAATTTTCGTGCTCTTGGAGATCGGTCCAGTCACCTGCCCCGGCTGCGACGAATCCCAATGCGGCGAGTCGGTCGCCAGCACAAGCCGATCGCCACCGAGATATTCCACCGCCCATTCGAAGAGGCCGTCTTCAAACGGCTCGCACCCCACATAAACGCTCTGGTTAAAAACATCCGAGGGCCGGCGCTTCTGCCAAGGTACCAGATGCGGCAATTTCTCCCAATGTTCATCCATGCGTGACAGCCACCACGGCATTTGCGAGGCGCCGGTCTCCAGGCAGATGACTTTTAGAGTCGGATGTTTTTCGAGGACGCCGCCACAAAGATAGATCATCAAACAAACCATGCTTTCGAGGGTGCGGCCGACCATGTGAGAGAAGAAAAAGTTATCGGCGAAGCGCTCCTGGCCCATGGAGCCGGTCTTGGTGTCGTGAAAGATGATCGGAGTGTTGGTCATCTCAAGCTCGTCGAAAATCGGGTCGAAGTAAGGATCCCACCATTCTTTGCCCGGAATCGGCGTGGCCTTTACGTTGAGTGCCTTGCTGCCCATTTCCTTGGACCGGCGAAGTTCTTTGATTGCCTCATCGGTATCTTGCAGCGGAATGACTCCGGCCCACATGAGACGACCGGGTTGCTGAGACGCATAGGTGTTCATGTAATTGTTCTGCGCTCGGGCATAGGCTGCCGCCAGCTCCGGGTCATCGACGAACCAGAGAATGTCGAGAGCGGGCGAGTTAGGTGACAGCACAGCCACGTCTATGCCGTCGAGATCCATGTTGCGCACCCGACCTTGAGGCGTGAGATCCTCAGGCTTGAACCATTCGTTCTTTTCGGCTTTTTGCCGGCCGAGCTCCGAACCGATCATGATGCGGTTGCCGACCAGTGTTTTGCGTCGCTCGTTATCTTTGGTCGGAAGCTTCATCGGTAGAAACGGCCGCCATTTGTCTTCAACCGTTTGCTCCCAACTCTCCAAGTCACCCACAAGATGACTGTCGAGATCAACCACTTTCATTCCATCGATGGCCATAAATCCATCCTTTCTTTCTTGGTTAGTCCAGACTTTCTATGAAAGGGTATTCACCGCAGAGACACCGAGTTCGCAGAGTTCGGAGTATTTCTTGATCAAAAAGTCTTTTCTCTGTGCCCTCCGCGCCTCCGCGGTGCAATCTCCGAGTCCTGCTCCACAGACAAGCCTGAAGACCCTCCTTCTAGCGAGACACCGTTTTTCCGCCCAAGGCCTGGTCGAGAAATCCGTTTTTTTCAAGCTCGCGGATAATGCTCTCATCAACCAATCGATCCAGATTCATTTCGCCGATCTTTGGATTGCGCAATTTCATGAAGCGTTGAATATTTCTCAACCCGTCGACAATGACAAAAGCCTTTCGGTCGGTACGCCGGACGTAGTCCTCGTATCCGTCATTGGCCGCCACCGGATCTGTAATGCCGAGCTTCTTTGTCATGATTTCAATTACCGCTGTTTTGTTGGCAGGATTCAGGATAAATCCATGGCCTTCGATGAGCGCTCTCAAAGTGTTACGCGCAATCATTTGATGGCCTGCGAGGTAATCGCCCTTGACGACGACGGCGGTACCCACCAGCGGAATCTTTTCCACTTCCCCAACGAAATTGTAGCCCGCGCGTTTAAGCCGCCGGCTGAAAACTCCCGCGAGTGCTGCGCCCTGGATTGTGCCCGTTTCCAAGGCCTGGGTGATAACGCGCTGGTCACCGAAGGCTGCCAGCAAAATTTTGTCCCGTTCCGGGTTCAGGCCCACTTGCTCCAAGGCCAGCATCGCTGCCATCCATCCGGTGCCGCCGATACTTGTGACGCCGATTCGCTTCCCTTTCAGATCGGCCGGTGTCTTGATTTCCGGACGAACCACGAGATCGTTCTGGACGTAATTTGAGAAGGCGGCGAGGATCTTCACATCGAGACCGCCAACGGCAGCGCCCAAGGTCGCAGTGCCTCCGGTATAGCCGAATTGCAGATCGCCGGTGTTCAGGGACGCCACCAGAGTTGGCGAGCCCGGGATGAAAACTGTTTGAACGTCGATATTGTTTTTGGCGAAAAAGCCTTTGTCTTGGGCAACCCATAAGGTCGTCGCCACAGAACTCATAGACGCATATCCGACAATGACCTTGGAGCGAGACTGCCCAAAGACAGTAAAGGACTGAGTGACGATCAGAAGGGTAACGAAAAGAAGCTGAATCGAAATCCGCATTAAAGGCGCTTTACAATGCCAAACCCGTCCGAGGTGTGGCGATGATTATCTTTTGCCGGAATAACAGACACCGAGCCATTAAGTCAACTTGAAGTCACCCAAAGAACCAACGTCGCCGCGCGGTTCTCAGCGTCGTGATTCAAACGGCGGTCGTGGTTAACCCGCCACGGGCAGCTGGCCCGTGGCTTTTTGCCAGGCGCGGTTAAGGCTTGCGAAAAAGAGTCCCGCTACGATAAACACGACCACGAGGGACCACAGCAACGGCTCATAGGTTTTCCACCGGTCGAAGATCGCTCCGGCGATCACTGGACCGATCACTCCCCCCCACGTATAAAACAGGACCATGTAGCCGCGAATCTTGGCGTAGTGCTTGCGGCCGAATAGATCGCCGACCACGGCCCAGCCAAGCGGGAAAGTAGTCTCCACGGCGGCGAAAAAAACCGTAAACAGAAACAGCGCCCAGATTTCGCTGCTGGCGATAGGCAGAAACATCGCGCCGGCCGCAGCGAACAAGATGAACGCGTTCATGCGGGGTTTGTTCGCCTTGTCGGCAACCCAACCCAAGATGAGCGTCGCCGCCATACCAAGAAATGCGTAAACGCTCAGCAACAGGGCCGCCTCAGATTGGCTCAATCCTTTCCAAACCATGAGGGGCACAAAATGAACCGAGATCGCATGATAGGAACCGTTGCGAATACCGGCCGCCAACACTGACCCCCAGAATGCAAACGACCGCAACGCCTCGGCCAGAGTGACTTCGACTTCCGATCTGACCGTCTGATTTGCACCGCCCTGGTCGGCTGCCAGTGTGGTGGCTTGGTTACCATCGGGGAGAAGGCCCATACTTTCGGGTGACCGGCGGATAGTAAGACACAGCGGTAGACCAATCGTCAGAAACAAAACACCGCCGATCGCCGCTCCCCACCGCCACCCGAGGGTTTGTACGATGATGCTCAGTACCGGAGCGACGAGAACCCCGCCCAATCCGAAGGCGGCGCTGCTGATGGTGATCGCGCGAGCGCGATGGCGGATAAACCAGGTGTTGATCAACACCATGGGCGCGTGCATAAACCCGCCAGCGTGGGCGAGAGAGATAACGCCAAGATAGACGATTAGAAAAGTTGCGTAACTGTGGACCTGGGAGAGCAGCAAGTAACCAACTCCCATAAGTAGCACTGCCGCCACCATGATCGGTTTTGGGCCATAGCGTTCGAGTAAATGACCGACGATGGGCCCTTCGACAGCGCCTTCCGCGCGCGCCAAAGAAAAAGCCAGCGAGGTCGAGGTTCGGTTCAGGTTTAGATCTTGGCTGAGAGGAAGAAAAAAAACCGTAAAGCCGAAACTATGAAGTCCCGCGCCAATCACGCGCAAAGCGCTGGCAGCGGCCACCATGCGCCAGCCGTAGAAAAGGCCGGTTATTTTTTTGAGCAAAGAATGACCTTGTAGCGGTGATTCGAAATCTATCAGTTAACAGTCACTTACCATGATGCCAGGCGGAGTGAAAGCCAAGAATTAGCCTTGGGCATGACGTCCAAGCCCGCAGCCCATTCATTTCGAGCGGCTAGTCGAGAGACAATATAGAATGGAAATATAAGCTCTTTCGTACCCGAGGAAAACGCTGGAAGAGGCCTAAGTCCCTGTCGCGAGACCAATCACATTCTCAATGATGTCTAATATTCGCTGAGTGCGGCGGTCGATCAGAACGACATGTTCCTGAAGAATAACTCTCTCCCAATACTCGGGTAATCGCGGCAGCCGCGCTTGCAGATCCCGCGGTAGAGGCTCTAGCCGCTTTTGAAGTCCTGGCGGGAGCTTTCCATTCCTATCCAGCTGCTTCTGTAAGCCTGGTGGCAGCTTATTTTTCTTCGCCAATCCCGGCGGCAAACCTTTCGGCGGCGAGCTTCGATGGTAATACTCGTAAATTATCTTTCGCTCTTCCGGCAGAAAGTGGGCCGGGTGATCTCTGTTCAACGCCAGCGCCGCCGCTACTTCAAGCAAATAGATGCCGACAAGAGCCACGAATAAGACCGTGGTTTGCACGATGGGACGCGCATTTTTAAGCCTCGTCATTTCTCCCTCCACGCAATAGTCGCGCAGCAACGGAGATGCCAGGAAGATTTGGGATATTCCGTAGCAATTGGAGGCAAAATGAGAAACGACAACGACCAATATCGGGCCAAGAAAAGACAAAGAAGGCTAATTGTGATCAGTGTTGGCCACAGACCAAGAGTCCCTTAGTGCCTATGTGTCTTTAGATCATGAACGGGGATCCAGAAATTTTGCAGGGGCACTCCGGTACCGGGTTGTATAATCGAAAATGATGATGGCGGTGATGCACTCCACAAAGGTGTGAACACAACGTGCTCGTAAAGTCGTCCGCCGATAGCTCCAGCCATTGAGAAGCGCATCTTGCCAAGTTCGTCTTCATGACAATTCGAGGCCCTCGACAAATTTCCTATGCTCGGAGATCAAAGCCGCAAAGAAGTCGCTCCAGACGCTGGCCCCGGTAGCGTTGACAGCGAAACGATTGGGCGTTACGAATGCTGAATCGGTGTTACTATACACTGAACGTAGGAAGAGATGTATCTCGATAAACGCTTACTTCGGCTGACCCGAGGCGTCAGACCTCGTATCCTGGGTGCTGCGATCGTGGGACTTTGCGCTGTGTTTGCAGGGTTGGCACGGCTCGCCCTCTCCGGCTTCGTCATCGCGGGCGTTCTTTTGGGGAATACTTTTTCTTCCCTTATTCTGCCGATCGTTGGCATCGTTGCTTGCACCGTGCTTCGTGGACTCCTTCAGTTTCTGCGAGATCGGATTAGCCAGGGGACTGCGGCGCGGGTCAAAGTTGAACTCAGGCGACAAGTTTTCGAACATGCTCTCGCAATGGGACCAGGGCAGTTCGACCAAAGCCGAACCGGAGACGTGCTGACCACGTTGGGTGAAAACGTCGAGCGGCTGCAGGTTTTTTTCGGCCAGTTTCTCCCGCAGCTAATCGTCGCCGGTTTAGCTCCGGTCCTGATTTTTTTTCTCATGGCCTCCATCGACCTCGGCATCAGTCTCATCTTCCTCTTCTTTGCCGTCTTCACGCTGGTGGGTCCAGCCGTATTCTTCTTCTGCTATCAAGAAAGCAACCGTCAACGCCGCGCGGCGTATGGCGCGTTGAGCGCTGACTTCCTCGACAGCATGCAGGGCATCTCGACGCTCAAGATTTTCGGGCAGAGCCGTGCTTGGGGGCAGACCCTTGCGGCAAGAGCGCATCGAGTTTACCGCACGACCATGCGAGTGCTCGCCGTCAACCTCATGTCCCATGGGATCGGCACCTTTGGCATCACGGCGGGAAGTGCTTCGGCCCTGGCGTGGGGCGCTTTCAAGGTTACGAACGGAGACCTCGATCTGCGCGCCCTTGTGGTTCTTTTGCTTCTGGGCGCGGAAGTCTTCCGGCCAATGCGTGAGCTGATCATCCTCTACCACCAAGGCTTTTTGGCGATGGCTGCAGCCGAAGGCATCTTTGGTCTCATGGATGCGCCGATTGAGGTTCGAGACGGAAATTCCCATGAAACATCAGGCGCCGCTGAAGGATTGCTTGAGCCCCAAGTACGCTTTGAGCAGGTTACCTTCGGGTATCAGAACGGCTTGCGGCCGGTGCTTCGCGATATTTCCTTCACCCTTCGCAGGGGGGAAAAGCTCGGGATTGTCGGGCCGAGTGGCGCGGGTAAGTCAACGCTCGTGTCACTGATACTCCGTTTCCTGGATCCCCAAAAGGGTCGCATTCTTCTCGGCGATCAAGACCTGCGCAATTTGTCGCTCAGTTTTCTCCGCCGGCATGTCGCTGTCGTCGCTCAAGACACGTACCTTTTTTATGGCACGGTGGCGGAGAATCTGCGTCTTGCCCGACCAGAGGCAACACAAGAGGAAATCGAAGCTGCGGCTCGCGCCGCTAATGCGCACGGTTTCATAATGTCGCTGCCCAACGGTTATGAAACTCTCGTTGGTGAGCGCGGAGCTCGACTCTCCGGCGGTGAGCGACAGCGTGTCGCCATCGCTCGCGCCCTTCTCAAGGATGCGTCGATTCTCGTTCTTGACGAGGCGCTGTCCAGCGTTGATGCCCAAAACGAAGTCCTCATCCAGGAGGCTTTGAGCCGGCTCATGGAAGGGCGGACAACCTTAATTATCGCGCACCGTCTTTCGAGCGTGATCGATGCACACCGCATCCTTGTTCTCGAACAAGGGAAGATTGTGGAGTCTGGGTCGCATGCCGAGCTTCTTAGAGCCAACGGCGTTTACGCCGAACTCATGGCGGGTCAGCAGGACTCATCCGACGGAAAAATCCTGCCGCAGAGTCCTTACAGCACGAGTCCTTCGCACGGACAATCGCCAGCCGCAGTCGCTATTTCGGCCAGTGCGGCCAAGGCTAGCGCGGCGCGAACAGTGCCGCTATTCACGACGCTACGGCGTCTGTTGGGACTGGTACGTCCTTTTGCGGTGAAAACAACGCTCGCGTTTTCGAGCGGCGTTCTATACCAGGCGGCTTTGATCGGGGTCGGCGTTTGCGGCGCACTCGTCGTCGGGCAGGTGATCCGGCACGGCGAGATTTTTTGGTCCGTGCTGTCGTTGGCGCTGGCGGTCATTGCCACATCGTTTCTGTCCTGGGTCGAGCTCTGGATCGCTCACGATCTCGCCTATCAGCTGCTTGCGGAGATGCGTATCGATATGTACGAAACCTTGGATCCGTTAGCGCCCGGCTACATTCTGCAGCGCCGCTCAGGCGACCTGGTGAGCATCATCAGCAGCGATATCGAAACCATCGAAATCTTTTTTGCTCATACCATTGCACCCGCGTTTGTCGCTGTTATCGTCCCAGGCTTCGTTCTGCTTTTCCTCGGATGGATCGGTTGGCCACTGGCCGCAGCGCTCCTGCCGTTTCTCTTGCTCGTGGCCGTGTCGCCGCTATTTTTCCAGAGACGCTCAGGCCTCCTCGGAGTTCGAGTGCGGGAAACCATGGGCCAGCTCAACGCCCGCTTGGTCGACGGCATTCAGGGTCTCCGAGAGGTGGTGGGATTTGGCTGCGAAAAGCAGTTCACGGCGGACCTGACGCGCAACAGCTGGGAGGTTGCCACCGCTCAGGTTCGGTTTCAGACAGAACAGGCCCGCCAGGCAAGCTTAAACGAAACGCTCACCGGCCTCGGCGCGCTTGCGGTTCTGATAACGGGCGTGTGGCTCGTGTCTCGGGGGGAAATGACGCGCGCTCTCCTTCCCTTGGCGACTGTCCTGGCTATGGCCGCGTTCAGTCCGGTGAGTGAGATAACCCGTACGTTCAAGGAACTCATGGAGACTCTGGCATCTGCCCGGCGGATCTTTGCGATTAAGGATCAACCGATCACCGTATTGGACGGTCCTGGGATTCCCTCCCCCTTGACGCACCGCAGCGCGCCTCCCTCAGTGAAATTCGAAAACACAAGCTTTGGCTACGGACCCGGCGAACCCCTGGTGCTGCGAGGTGTTTCGTTTGGCATTGAGCCAGGGCAAACGGTTGCCCTTGTCGGTCCTTCGGGAGCAGGCAAAACTACCTGCGCGCAGCTTTTGCTTCGGTTCTGGGACCCCACCAGCGGAAGAATCCTGTTGGATGGAAATGAGCTTCGGGCATTCACGCTCGATGATGTGCGTGCAAAGATTGCGCTGGTCTCACAGGAGACTTACCTTTTCAACACCAGCGTTCGGGAAAACCTGCGCTTGGCCTGCCCGCAAGCCACAGATGCAGCGATCGAAAAAGCCGCTGAACGCGCCAACGCCCACCAATTCATAGTCGAGCTTCCACATGCCTATGATACCGTTGTCGGGGAGCGCGGGGTCCAGCTTTCAGGAGGACAGCGGCAGAGACTTGCCATCGCCAGAGCGCTGCTCAAGAACGCGCCGGTACTCATCCTCGACGAGGCTACGTCGCATCTCGACGCTGTTAACGAACAATTGATCCATCAGGCACTCACGCGTCTCGCCGAGGGACGGACCACGCTCGTGATCGCTCACCGTCTATCCACGATTCGAGACGCAGACCATATCGTCGTGCTCGACCAGGGTCGGGTCGCGGAACAGGGCTCCCACGCCATGCTTCTCGCCCGAAGCGGGCTATACTCACGACTGGTCGGGGCTCAACTGATCGGTTCTAACGCCACGTACTCGGCGCACCCGCTGATCGCGGAAAGATCCGCGTGACCGCTTACGAGGAAGTAACTGCAAGAGCCACAAGCAGACAACGGGAAGAAGTTCTGCAGTAAGCAGTAACTGACGGAGAAAATGTGGGATGAGAAATGGTCTAGGAGGTTTGATGATTCTCCGGGTCGGCGCGGCCCGGATCTACCCTCCCGGGACCTGGATCGACTCGCCGTCGGGGTACTCCAGCCAGTTAATCACCGTGATTGCCAATGCGACGGTGCTGACATCAAGAGGTCGATTGCGCATAAAGTGGTCACTGCCCAACTGGGTTAAAGTCACCCCGCCTGGAAAAACCATATCCGCCAAGAGCACATTACCGTCGTTGGGTCCGTACTTGCGTAGTGGGGAATAACTTCTACGCATCCAGAAAGAGACGCTACCGCTGACCGGGATGCCAAAGTAGTTAACCACCAGAATGTGGTCGGGGACACGAAACGAAGCGAATCTTTGCCGACCCAGTGCCATGGTCATACTTTCCCTGCCCAGAGGATCCATTTCGCCGATTATATATTCTAATTCCGGAAAGAGACGTTCATCAGCCAGCGGGGTGCCCTGCAGTGCCCCCACCGCGTTGATCCACGCGACAACATGAGCAGTCTCAGCGGGGCCCAGTTTCGTCAGCGCCAGCGCCACTTCAGGACCTGACTTGCTGGCGCTGAGAATAATCAGACGACGACCGCTCTTCGCTTGAGCCCGAATGGCGGCAACCACGATATCGGCATTCTCTTCCACCGGGCCATCATCGTCGGTCTCAACGAAATGGCAGATGAGTCCAGCTTTTTGCAGCGCTCCCCGCGGCACGGCCATATCGGCGCCAGCGGCCAACCATCGCTTGTATAGATAAGTGGGTACGACCAGCACCGCATACCCTGCGGGTAGCTTCATCTGGCCTTCGGGGAAAGCTTTACTGGTGTATTCGTAGGCTTTCTCGAAAGCGCTCCGGAAGCGACGATTGACCGGCACACGATCAATCTGATCGGCGAAATATAGCGCGGCGAAGTCAACGGAAAAATCATCACTCAGATGTTTAAGTTGGTTGCGATCCGGCAAGCTGCCATCCGCACCCTGGTAAACGCGATTAATACGCTCATCGAGAGCCGCGTCGCTGTGCTTACCGGCGAGGTAGCTTCCCAGATAGTAGCGCGCCACTTCTGAGTCGACTCGAGTTTCGATTGTTTGCCCACCCACCATACCGCGTACCGGTAGGCCGGCGGCGCATGACGTCAGCAGCAACAATCCCGATAGAAGTATGATGATAAGTGGCAGCCCGCTGAAATAATTTTTGTCAACCATACCTTTTGCTCTTGGAGTTTCGTGTTTCTCTCCTCTGAGAAGCCGTTTCCATACAAAACCGGGAGCAGTATATGAATCAGGTTCATGTGAGTCAACGTACGCACCGGAAGGACCGTGTCCATGGCACAAACACAGTTTGCTGGCAAGCTCCTTGCCGAACGCGTTCGTGTTTGCAGGACCAAACAATTTTGCAGTCGGCTCTCAAACTTTCACAGCCCTGATGTATTCTACTGGAATGTTCGATGAGCGGGACGTGTCTTTGATCGTCTCCGTGCTGGTTACCTGAAACCTTGACTTGACCAACAGGTCACAGAGCTGTTTTTCGGTCATAATATTCTTCCCAAATCCCCGTGGGGGCTTCAGTCGGTAGCCGGTAATTCCATGGTAAGGAATTCGAATCAGACAGCGGACGCGATCCACGCCAGTCAGCGCGCCAGGGTCGAGGTTCGAGACAATCAGCAAACCGCGGGGCTTCAGGATGCGGCGCATCTCCGCCAGCGTCTTTGCGGGCTCGGTGAAATGGATTACCACGCCAATGAATGCTGTATCAAAGCTCTCGTCAGGAAAAGACGTCAGTTGACAG
>Ga0081455_10001519_pt1 | contig 28603 bp, 25 predicted proteins | sample TabmetS3T2R1_FD_70207 | JGI IMG/M metagenome (GOLD analysis project Ga0081455, IMG submission 70207) | Tabebuia heterophylla rhizosphere microbial communities from the University of Puerto Rico - S3T2R1 | ecosystem: Host-associated > Plants > Roots > Rhizosphere ... | reverse complement strand
GCGAGACATTGAACGTCTAAAAAACGAGATACAGGTTGATCAGGCATCGTTCTTTATGCTTACACCGATTCCAGGCTCCATGGATCACTTGCATGCGGTGCAAAGTGGGGTACCTATCGACACGGATTTGAACCGCTACGACTCGTTTCACCCCACCATGGACCACCCACACATGTCTCGTGAGCAGTGGTTTGAAGCCTATAAGCAGGCCTGGCAGTCTTTTTACAATTTTGAGAACCTGCGGAACATTCTGCAACGAGCCACGCCACCCATGTATTGGAATGTGTTTAAAAACCTGGTGTGGTATAAAAGTGCGGCCATTCTGGAAGGGAATCACCCCATGATGACGGGCTTTTTCCGTCTCAAAGGCCGTACAGCGCGGCGGCCTGGGTATGCCATAGACGGTCGCCTGTCCTATCTGCGTTGGCGCGTGCCGGAAGTGCTTGGCTATCTGAAAGCATGGGTGCACTTTGTGCTTGAACTCGAAGAGTTATGGCTGCAAACACGCAAGCGCAGCGACCGCGAGCAGCGGGTATTGGAAGCCCTGGCAAGTATACGCGGTGGGGTGCTGCACAATGCCCGTATTGAGGAGCTGCAACTGGCCTATGCCCGCGCCAAGCTGGAAGTGCCTTCGCGGCTGCGTCTGTTGCTGAGCAAATGTAACATCTGGTCTATTGGACGCATCACCTCACGGGAGGAACTGCGGCAGTTCTGGGGCCATACGAAAGAGCATCTGCGCACTGGCCACCTGCTGAAAATTCAGGTGCACAAAATGGTGCAGAACCTGTGGCGTGAGCTCAAACTGCATACAGGATTTGCGGTGAGTTTTGCTTTCAACTTATTGCCAGGACCCACTGACAAGCAGATTGTGGTCGAGTGAGGCAGGGAATGATGGCGCGCGGTGTCAAAAGCCATCTGCGACAACTGCTAGGCATCTTGCAAGAGACCTATCCAGACGCTCATTGCGCCCTCAACTTCACCACGCCTTTGGAGTTGCTCATTGCGACGATCCTCTCGGCGCAGTGCACAGACGTCCGGGTCAATCTTGTGACGCCGGCGTTATTCCAGAAATATCGGACTGCGGTGGACTATGTGGCGGTAGATCCTGAGGAGTTAGCGAGGGATATTCAGTCTACGGGCTTTTATCGTCAAAAAGCCCGTGCCATTCAGCGTTGCTGTGCGACCCTCGTGCAGCAGCACAATGGCGCTGTGCCCGACACGATGGAGGCTCTCGTGGAGCTTCCTGGGGTAGGGCGTAAGACGGCCAATGTGGTTTTGGGGAATGCCTTTGGTCGTCCTCACGGTATCGCTGTAGATACGCACGTGCAGCGCTTGGCGCGACGTCTAGGATTGACCACCGAGACAACCCCCGATAAAATTGAGCGAGATTTAGTAGCGTTAGTGCGCCGGAAAGACTGGACACTTTTTTCGCATTTGCTCATTTCCCATGGGCGAAATGTATGTAAAGCGCGTGTTCCCCACTGTGCAGCTTGTCCCGTGCAGCACCTCTGTCCCTCGACTCGCCACGAGGGCCCCGGGTAGCGATGGCACACTACGCAGATGTAGACATACTCTCTTGCCTATGGTAACAGCGCATGGATGACAAGCGTGGAGATAGGAAGCAGTTCAACCCGGGGCACAGCTCTTCCGTCCGTGATGCCAGTCAAAAAACCAAAGGTTTTGCAGGGCTCAATCCTACAAAACTCGGTTTGGAGGGGCCAGGATGGCTCTCTACCTCACAGCCACTGACTGAGACCTCTCCTGAGCCGGCCTTATCCTCTGATGCTGAAATGAACCCATTGTCAAACGTGCCTCCAGAGCCTCGTACGATTTTAGAAGGCATGAAGGTCGTATGCATCTGCAAAGGCATCAAAAAAAGTGTGTTCTGGAAAGTGCTCGATACAGGGGTGCGGACCAAAGAGGAAGTGAATCGTCTTACTGGTTCGGGAAGCGGTGGCTGCCAAGGGCGTCGTTGTGGACCACGTATTCTAGAAATGCTCCGCAACCTTGTAAAATAAGCTGGGTACAGCGCTGCGCCTGCGAGGCGTGGAGAGACTAGATAGAGTAGGCAAAGCAGGATGGAGTGCATGTACCGTAAAGGAAGGCAGTCATGTTCAGACGACAGAAACTCTCTGAGGCTCAGGTATACGAGGCCTTAAAAACGGTAAAATATCCAGGTTATACACGGGATATCGTCTCCTTCGGGCTCGTCAAAAGCGTGCAAGTCCACGGGCAGGATGTCGACATTGTTGTGCAGATGACCACCAACCAGCAGGAGGTGGCCGCGAAAATCCAGCAGGCCACAGAGGAGGCACTGCGTGCCCTCCCGGGGATTGGGACAGTGCAGGTGGAAGTACGCCTCAAAGACCAGGGGCTCGAAGAGCAGAGGCCAGCAGAGAGCCATGCGCAGCACCAGGCAGCATCCAATGTGGCACCTCTCCCGGGTGTGAAAAATATTATCGCAGTGGCCAGTGGTAAGGGGGGAGTGGGTAAGAGTACCGTCGCGACCAACCTCGCTGTGGCGTTGAGTATGGCAGGGTTGCAGACGGGTCTCCTGGATGCTGATATTTATGGACCAAGTATTCCTCTGATGATGGGGATACATGACAGACCGCAGGTCACGAGTACCAATCGTATTTTGCCCTTTTTCAATCATGGGGTCAAAATGCAGTCCTTGGGATTTTTCTTGGGAGAGAATTCCCCGGTAATTTGGCGTGGCCCTATGGTCATGCGCGCCGTACAGCAGCTCTTACAGGATACGGAGTGGGGTGAGCTCGACGTATTGGTGGTGGACCTCCCTCCTGGTACTGGGGACGTCCAACTCACATTGGCCCAAACAGTCCCGCTCACCGGCGCTATACTCGTCACCACGCCACAGGACTTGGCATTATTGGACGTCAAGAAGGGCGCGGAGATGTTCAAACAGGTGGGGGCTCCCCTCCTTGGGATCGTTGAAAACATGAGCTTTTTCACGTGCCCTGATTGTGGGAAGGAGACGGAGATTTTCCGGCGCGGAGGGGGACAGAAGGAAAGCGAACGTTTGGGGATTCCCCTCATCGGGCGTATACCGCTCGAACCAGACGTTTGCGATGCTGGTGACACTGGCGTGCCTGTTGCCATTGGCCACCCTGACACGCACGCAGGGGCAGAGTTCCATAAGATCGCTGCCGCTATGGTGGAAATTCTCAGCCAAAGCCCGCACCGTACGGCTGTAAAGATTATTAATTAAAGGGGCACCCTGGCCTACCAGACATACAGAAGGCAGGCCAGGGCGAAGAAGGACTGGTCAGTTTTCTAAAAAGCTCCGCAAGTGATTGCTGCGGCTGGGGTGTTTGAGCTTGCGGAGGGCCTGTGCTTCAATTTGCCGAATACGCTCGCGAGACACCCCGAAAATCTGGCCCACTTCCTCGAGCGTATGCGGGGGATCATCCCCAAGACCGAAACGCATACGCAAAATACGTTCTTCCTTTGGGCTCAAAGTATTGAGCATCTTGTGGATCTTCTCCCGCAGGTCACGATTGATCACCGCTTCCAACGGTGAGGTCGATTTTTTATCTTCGATGAGCGCCCCCAGCTCTGTATCCCCTTCCCCAACATGATTTTCCAGGGATACAGTGCGTTTGGCGACTTTGAGGGTATTTTTGACTTTCTCAACCTGCAGCCCGGTATCCTGGGCGATCTCTTCCGGTAAGGGTTTGCGCCCCAATTCGACCGTGAGGGATTGCGAGGACCGCACCACTTTGTTCAGAATTTCAATCATGTGGACTGGAATACGAATAGTTTTGCCTTGTTCAGCAATCGCACGTGTGATGGCTTGACGAATCCACCAACTGGCATACGTACTGAACTTGAAGCCGCGGTGGTAATCAAATTTGTCAACCGCACGCATCAAACCGATGTTGCCTTCCTGAATGAGATCCAGGAAAGACAAGCCGCGATTGATATATTTTTTCGCAATACTCACGACCAAGCGGAGGTTGGCTTCAACCATTTCTTTCTTCGCCTGCTTCAGGCGCTCTTCAATAGGCTCAAGCCCGGTAATGAGGCGCTCGATCGCCTCGGGATCAGCAAAAAACTCTTCCAGAACTGGCCGGGACATGCCTGTGCCACTCCCGCTCCCGAGGATCCGCTGCAGAGGAGTATTGAGCGTGTTTTCTAAAGCAAGGCTTTGCCGCGCTATAGACACATTGTGATAACGCTCTTTCGCTTCTTCAAGCACGTCTCGGAGCAGAGAGATCTTAAAGTTGAGGCTTTTCAAACTCTTCAAGAGTCCATCTGCCACAGCGACATTCCTCCCCATGCTCTGCGGCTTGGACGCGCATGGCTTTGGTTCGAACTCCGCGAGCGCGTCCAGCAGATTGTGGAGATGCTCTTGCGGGTCAGGCGGCACTTTATCTGCGTCCTCAGAAACCTCTGCCAGAGTGACTTCGCCTTCCTGCAAACGCCTACGAATGACGCGAAGAATGCTCACCAAAAGAGGGCTCTGGAGTGCAAAGACAAGATGCTCCATCTCGGCTTGCTCAATGCGTTTGGCGATTTCAACTTCGCCTTTGCGATCGAGCAATGGCACTGAACGGATTTCTTGAAAATAGACAAGAACAGGCTCATCCGTCTTCTCTTCATAGCTGGGTTCTGGCGCTGACGACCGCTCATTCTCAGAGACCTCTTCATCCCCTGGCTCAGCCTCATCTAGCCCATATTTCTCCGGCAGGGCACCATCAGTGTCCAAATCTTTGTGCTCAAAAAGCGCGAAAAGATCTTCGGCCTCCTCCGCCTCCTCTGGAGCGTCAGCCATCTCCAAGTCTGTGAGGGGGAGTTCCTGGGGAAAAAGGCCCTCCTGTAATTCAGGCACCGTCTCTAATTCCGACTTCTTCAACTTTTCCTTCATCAGGTACTCCGTGACTCACCAAGCGGCTCGACTTGGCTAGATCAATAGCTCTAGACCTCTTCCCTACTACCTCCCAGGGAAGCGGCCCCCTTCTACTCTTTGTAGTCTATAGACTCCCTCATTATCCGAAAGAGCACTCATGATCTTCTCGGATGAGAAGGCTGTCTCAAAGAATGTAGCCTGAGAGTGCTTGCGCAACCTCGGCTGTCAGGTTGGATAATTCAGAGGAATAACCTTTGCAAGGTCTGACGCATCATCTACTCGTGTCCGAGATTCTCTGCTCTAGCGTCTCTAAGTGCTATATTTTCCCTCTCAAGGGGACTTTGTAGCTTTGAAGAAACGGAAAACGTAAAGTCAGGGCATGATATCAAGACAATATATATCTCCAAAGGGTTGGTGTCAATCGATCTCGCTAAAAAATCTTGGCCTCATTCTGGATGTTCCCTAGTACCCCTCAGACACGGCATAAGAGCCAAAGGCAGGAAAAGACTTGTAAGTTCACCTCTACATCCTGTGCAATGGAAATGACTACCCCAGATTTCGCTTACCATTGTCAGGGGTGTTAGGGTATATTACTACTCAATATGCTCTACGAATGCTCGTGTCTCTCAATATGAAGGAGTCACACATTGGCACACGATGTGCGTCCGTTTGTATTGATCGTTCTTGATGGTTGGGGACTAGCTGCTGCTAGCCCACATAATGCTATTAGTCAAGCGCACACACCAACATTCGATCGACTCTACCGCTGCGCAGCGTGGACGTCTCTTGAGGCATCTGGAGAGGCAGTAGGTTTACCGCCTGGACAGATGGGGAGTTCAGAGGTCGGCCATCTGAATATTGGCAGCGGGCGCGTAGTGTATCAAGATATGGCGCGCATTAGCAAGTCGATTCGCGAGGGCGATTTTGTACACAATCCTGCCTTGCAACGAGCCATGCAGATTACGCAAGAACGCTCTGCTGCTTTGCATCTGTTTGGTCTGCTTTCCGATGGCGGTGTGCATAGCCTCCAGGATCACTTGTACGCACTCTTAGGTATGGCGAAGACCCACGCTCTCCCCCGTGTATTTGTGCATGCGTGTCTTGATGGCCGCGATACTCCGCCCCAGAGTGCTATCCACTATATGACTGCCCTTAAGGAGGCCATACAGCGTCAGGGTATTGGTGCAGTGGCGACAGTCATGGGGCGTTATTATGGTATGGATCGCGATCAGCGCTGGGAGCGTACAGAAAAAGCCTACCAGGCGATGGTACAGGGGCAGGGGCGTGAAGCTACCGACGCGGTAGCAGCTATTGAGCGTTCATACAGCGAAGGCGTCACGGATGAATTCGTGGTGCCCGTGGTACTGCGTCAGGCTGACGGCTCTCCGGTCGGTACTATCCAGGATGGCGATGTCGTGGTCTGTTTCAACTTCCGAGCAGATCGAGTCCGACAAATGACCCGAGCCCTGACCGACCAGCACTTTACTGGTTTTTCACGTCCACAGCGACTGGAAGTGCACTATACATGCTTGACCCACTATAGCCCGGATTTTGACCTGCCGGTGGCCTTCCCTCCGCAGTCGCTCGATGACATCCTGGCTGAGGTCTTTGCCCAGCATGGCATCCACAATCTGCGTGTGGCTGAAACGGAAAAATATGCCCACGTGACGTATTTCTTTAACGGGGGTGTGGAAGCGCCTTATGCAGGAGAAGACCGTCTGCTGATCCCTTCGCCAAAAGTGGCGACCTACGATTTGCAGCCTGAGATGAGTGCTAACGAGATTACTGAGGCTGCTGTAGCGCGTTTGCGTGCACGGCAAGTGGAGGCTGTCATCCTCAATTTCGCCAATGCTGATATGGTGGGGCATACGGGGGATTTCCCCGCCACCGTACGGGCTGTTGAGACGCTTGATACCTGTGTGGGACGCCTGGTCGAGGCGGTGCAAGACCTTGGAGGCTGGGCTGTCGTCACTGCAGATCACGGCAATGCGGAGCAGATGGTTGATCCTGTTACCAACGCTCCTCACACAGCCCATACCCTGAACCTTGTGCCATTTATCCTCTGTGATAACACGTTCCATGGCACCTTGCGTCAGGGAGGAGCCCTCTGTGACATTGCGCCGACGATTCTCGGTGTCATGGGCTTGGAAAAACCTGCAGCAATGACGGGCCTTGATTTACGCCTGCCCTCGTGAGGCACTGCTGATCCCTACCGATTGGGCCTCTCTAGCACAGGCCTGGCGTTGCTCTCCCTGAGCGGCAGTGTTACACTCGCGAAGCGATACCAGTGTAACACATGGGCAATGCAAGTTCTGTAGCGGGGAGGAGCAACGATGCCAGGCCCACTGGAGGGGATAAAAGTTCTTGAGCTCATCCGCGTAAACCCTGGCGCCTTTTGTACGATGATGTTGGCCGATATGGGCGCCGAAGTGTTGAAAATCGAAACCCCACCGACAGATGCATCTGAGGCTGATGCAGGGCAAGCGACGGCGGAAGCCCGGCGTGCTGCTTTTCAATTTGTCAACCGCAATAAGCAGAGTATTGCCATTAATTTGAAACATCCGGCAGGCCAGAAGATTCTCCACCAGCTTGCGGCGGATGCAGACGTCTTGGTGGAAGGTTTTCGACCTGGGGTCATGGCACGTCTGGGGGGGGACTATGCCACGCTGAGTCAGATCAATCCCCGCTTGATTTATTGCTCGCTCAGTGGCTTTGGACAGGATGGTCCGTACCGCGACCTCCCGGCTCACGATATTAACTACCTCTCTATTGGCGGAGTGCTCAATTTGATTGGTGAGCCGGATCGGCCCCCGGCTATTCCGCTCAATATTATTGCCGACTATGCGGGCGCCTCCATGCACGGTGCGGTGGGTATTCTGCTGGCCCTGCTGGCACGGCAACAGACCGGGCGCGGGCAGTGGGTAGATGTCTCCTATCTCGACACGACTATCTCTTTGTTGGCTGCCACTCCGATGGTGCGCAACTTCTTCTTCAACGGGAGCGCCTATGGACGTGGTGAGGGGGCTCTGGGCGGCTCATTTCCTTACTATACGACTTACGAGACTGCTGATGGCAAACTCTTGTCGGTGGGCTGCACTGAACCCTGGCTGTGGCAGAATTTCTGCACGGCGATTGGGCGGACAGATTTAGCCAAGTTTGCCCTCCGTAGTGAACACTTTGCTGGCCTGGCTGATAGTACAGCGCAACAGGCCAAGCAAGAAGTCCAGGAAGTGCTGCGCCGCAAAACGCGCGACGAGTGGTGTGCGTTTTTTCAGGATAAGAATGTCTGCGTTGGGCCTGTGTATACAGTTGCAGAGACGTTTCAGGATCCGCAAGTCGTGGCGCGGAACATGGTAGTAGACATTGAAGATAGCCGCTATGGCACGGTACGTCAGGCTGGAGTAGCGATCAAGCTCTCCGAGACCCCTGGCAGCATTCGCCATGTTGGCCCGCTGGTCGGTGAACACACAGAAGCAGTGCTCGAGACCTTGGGCTACACCGCGGCAGAGTGCGCGCAATTACGTCAGGCGGGGACGGTAGCCTAGAGACTTACAGGTGCTGCACGGTATAGCCATAGGTCGTCAAGTAGGCAGTGATAATGCGTCGGTGACAGCGTTGTGCATCTTGCTCAGCACAGAGCAGACAGGCACGCACTACTTGCACATCAGTCCGCAAGCGCTGGAGCCGACTCTCTGCTTCTTGGATCATAAGCTGCTGAAAGGCACGTATCTCCGGATCTTGGCGATCGGGGTTGCCTAATTCGGGAAACCAATTATAGGCAATACCCACTTGTGCCAGCAAACGCGGCAACGGTCCACTCCCTTTCTCTGGACTGAAGGTATAAATACCCCGATAGGCACGGCGCGGCTCAGCCCGAACATCACAGACCAGCTCAATGTTGGCTTGGGTAAGGAGGGTGACAAACTCCTGGGGATGTCGTCCACCGTAGCCTATGGTATAGAGCGTTGTCATGTTTTTCTCCTCTGATGTTATCCACGCCAGAGGTCATAGCGCCGCGCTGCTCCTTCCTCCACCCACGATAGGTCTTCCGCGAGCAAGTAGCCGCTGCCTACTAATGTCCGCGCCGCTCCACGCACCTGCCGTACATAATCTTCCCGAGACAGATACCGCTCTTCGATGGATACACGTGGATCGCCGGTCGCCTCACGGTCAGCACGCTTGGCAGGGAACGGTAGGGTCCAACCTGCGAGACCACCAGTAATGCCAATCACCAAATCAGGATTACCGACCTCCTGATGCCGCAAGTTCCAGCCAGTGTGTGTCGCCAGGGGAACCGTCAGGTCTGGGAGACGTATGCCAGCAATTTCATTGCCATCTGTATCGACAGCCGAGACGAGTGCGGGGTATGCTTCACCCTCAACGGCTGGGAGCTGGAGGGTCCGCCCGAGATGGGTTTCAGACCCATAGTCTAGGCGGAGAGCGTGCAGCGTCTGGGGTGGAAAACGTACACCGGGTATCTTGGCAAAGGCAGCAGCAAGCGTCTTCGATGGCACTGCCGTACCATCCTCGAGACGTGGGTGGCAACTTGGCGGTGGCGGTGCCCCCAGAGTAACCCAGCGGTCCAAATTGGTCAGCACAGCGCGCAGGAGCGGCGTGTAGTCAACGGTATTGAAGGGGAGTTGCCCACGTATGCCATCTGTCGGGCGCACTGTTAAGGGTGGAAACACACCAATCCCATGCTGTGCCCCAGCAAAGTGATAGCGACGCACGGCATCAGACTCCGGCGCTTCGGTCATATGCACCAGATTAGTATGGATGAGAGCAGCATCACCGCGCCAGTATTCTGCCGAGGTATTCGTAAACATGATCTTGGGCATCTTCCCATGCGTTTGCAGACGTGCCAGGAGGGAGCCCGTTTGCCCTGTCACAGGATCAGTTTGAGGCGTGTCAGTAAACGGGAAAAGTTCTGGCATAATGTAGCAGACATCCTTTGAGGGCTGGCCAAAGCGCAAATTAAACTCACCACGCATCCCCCCGGCGATGTGGGCAATGATGCCGTCTAACGCTATGCGCCCAGCCTCGTCCTCATTAAGGCCGAGATGGATAAACTGCCGCAGAAATCGGCCGCTCTGAGAAGCCCCAAAGGCATAGGCATAGTCGAGCGTACCAGCACAGGGATTCCCGTCCGCCGCTGACGCATATTTCAGGAAGGAGACGATGTCACGCACTGCCGCGAACCCAAGTCCCACGATACTGCTGCCGCGTGTGGGATAGACGACTTGATAGATCTTGCCAGCCTCAAAACCCGACTCGAGGCAGATATAGTGCGGATGAGGCTCACCCTCAATCTGCACAAAGGACCATGCATCACGGCGTATTGGCCGAGCCGGTGTATTCGGGTGGTCACGTACTTGCAGTATAGCGTCTGGGTCGTGGACATCTACAGCGGGATGCGGCAGGTGCTGACGGTCGGCGAGATAAAACATGGAGACGCCTTCATCGGCCTGGAACTGGCAGAGAATTTTTCCAACCAACGGCGTGCCGGATGGGCCGAGCGCTTCCGGTGCCTGCAGGCCCATCAGACCAGGGGTAGGGGGCACATCCGCTTGCCAGCCACACCAGACGACCGTGTATCCATGGCGCATCAGGAAGCCGTTGCCTGGATCAAGGGGGGCTGTGGGATCGAGGGACCGTGGAGCGCTGTTAAAGTTCGACATAACTGTCTTGCGTCCGCGATTAACCACATCGAACAATAGACGGCGATTCCCGCGCTCGGGGGAGAGTGGCTGCAGCATGGCGAAATGGGCAGAAAAGCCTACCTTACCTGTGATATCACGAGGCGCGAGCTCGATATCCGTAATGACAACGTTGCAGGGATGAAGCGGATCGACGGCAAAGTGGACCATACCTTCGAGCCATTGATACGGACCAACATCCCCAAATGGTCTGCCCTCCATAAAAGGGCTACGGTGCGTAATGTCTAGTATGACCACGGGCACCAGCGCTCTCCTTTGTGTGATACTCCAGCAAGGGAGTGTGGACGACTTTCTAGGGAACGTTACACTCCTGCCCTCTCCCACATACAGAGGCGGAGTATGACATCAAATGCCAGCGCGGCTGGATAGCTGCGGCAGTGTGTAGATGTGCAATGCATCAGTCCCGCATGTCAGCGGCCAAAGAGAAGATAAGCCGACCACCAGGCAAAGGCCACCCCTGCACACACCTCATGTTGCGGTTGGCTTGGTGCGTAGCAATGCACAAGACCTGCGGCCCCTATCTCTTGCGCGAGCCAGTCAAGGCACAGCAGGTTTAGACTTCTTGGAGGTCCGCCAGAAACCCCTTTAAACGTTGCTGTGAGGCTGGGGAAAAGGCCGATGCATACTCCGGAGCCTCTAAAAAGCTCGTCACCAGCTCTTGCAAGAATTTCCCCGCACGGTCAGGAAAGCCACCCCGATAGTCCCGTAGCGAGGCATTTAACAGGCCATGATGGCGTGGATTCACTTGCTGGGCAATAGCCTTTATGTGTTGTTCGTACGCTGCCACCTGGTCTGGCTCTGGAGGTTCTGGCAGTGCCAGGGGATGCGCGTCCTCCATGTCGAGAGCGACAAGTGCAAGCGTCTTGAGAGAGTGAATAACGGGCACCAACTCCGCGAGGACCGTTTGCTCGTCCATACGTTTTGCCTCCCTTGACCCTGTGAATGATCACACTTGACCTCATACCCCCTACGAGGAGAGCGCAGCTGAGGTCAACTCTGGATTGCACCTTTCTTATAGCTGATTCTGCGACGATTATCCAGTCATTCCGAGCCGAGAAAAAATTTTACCAGCCGCTGAAGAAAGCAGGGCTATAGATTGAGAGGTACATAGCGGTTGTGTATACTCTCGACGTACCGTAAGTCACTGCTTGGTGTGCGTTATGCATAGCTATTGGGAGGGAGGCATTGTTATGGCTGCAGGCCAACAGATCGACGATCTTATCGCGACACTGGAACGGAGCGTTGAGTCAGGACTGGCGTATTTTCAAGGGCCAGGAGGCCAGTCCAAGGTGATGATTGGGCACTGGGGACCGCGTGAGGTCTTATGCCATCTGGTGTGGTGGCATCAAGCCACAGTCGAAGGTATGGAGTCCGTCGCAAAAGGTGGCGCACCGTACCGTATTGATGCTTCAGTTGATCATATGAACGCCAGGGCCGTGGGCCGTTTGGCGGGCAGAGATCTCAATCAACCGACAACTTACGGCGTGTCACTGGTGGATTTAGCGCGTCAGTGGCAGGCGCGCTTGGTGCAGGTAGCGCGCACCATACCAGATCCGAACACGATCATCTTAGTTATGGGCGATGGCAGCGGGCGTTCTGTCCAGCAGCGCCTTGAGACCATCGCGCATCACTGGAACGAACACGTCACGGAATTACAGGCACTCAGTGCAGCGTAGCCAACCGTTGTGTCCATGGTCTGCGGGGGCGCCAGGTTCATGCCCGACTGGAGGCATAGCGCCCACCGCGGCACTCTAACCAGAGTGAGACACACAAGGGCAAAACTGGATAGGGATAGCTCTTAGGGCGAGATCATGTACAAGCGAAGACAGGAAGGTATTATCCCTTAGGCTTGTGCTTCTCGATGAGTGCTACCGCCCTGGAGTCGATTTTCTCCAATGGACGGCCAGCGTCCCATAAGGCAATGCCCAGGTGAGCCTCCCGAGAGATCTTCTCAAACTCGGGCTTCCCCCGCCACTCGCGGTCTAGTTCTCCAAATAATGCGTCGATCTGAGCTTTCTCAAACATCTTTTAGACCTCTACTCCCAGATGACAGCGCACTGTAGGGCCAGTTGTATACACTGGCCCTACACTGTCAACAAGGTTTACGTCCGAGATAACAGACTACTCATCCCCAATGGTCGAATTCCCCTTGACCAGGATGCTGCGCACTTGCTTGGCAAAGCCGACAATCTCTTCCTCAGAGGGAAGCCCTTCGTTCATCAGTTTCTCTTTGAACTGCTGGAAGAGCCACTCTTCATTGCGGCCATGAGGAATTTCGAAGAACTGCCGGTCAAACTGTGGCAGTTCACCAGGTCCAAAGTAGCCTCTCTCCAAGAACGTATAGCCTTCCAGGAGGTGCGTGCCTTTGCCGAGCACCTCTCCCGTAGCCACATAGTGCTCCATCACTGCTGGCATACCAAAGCGCTGGATCGGGCACACCTTCATGCACACGGCACAGCCATCATAGCGGGCCATGACTGGGCGGCAACGTTCGTAGATGAGCTTGTTCTTCTCAACACCGCGCCACCACACTTTCTCCGCGAGAAGGGCACGACCCGGGCACCGGTTTACACAGACCTGACAGACCTGGCAGAACTGGTGGATACCATAATCAATGGGTTCGTCATATGTGACAAGAGCATCTGTGGTAATCATTGCAATACGGGCTCTGGAGCCAAAATGGGGGGAAAGAAGCTGGCCATTAGCACCCAACTGGCCTAGACCCGCGGCGACGAACATTGGGATGTACGGCGCACTGTTGTCATTGGGACTATGAACCTGGGCATGATACCCGAGAGAACGAATGTAATCGGCAAGATCCAGTAACAGCGCCCCTTCGATTTCATACGTACCGAAGTGGGCAAACTCAGCGTCCATGCTGGGGAGGGACTGCGTCTGAACGTAGTCTTGTTCCAGTGCCAAGCAGATAGCATGCTCATACTTGACCCAGCGTTTTTTGCCAGTGTACGTATACCGACGATCAAACTTGGTGAACCCAACTTCCCCAAAGCCCAGCTCGCGAGCCTTGAGCCGAATGGCGTCAGTAATATCCTCGCCCGTTGGTGTGCCCGTAGGCTCGAGATCGCCTGAGACCGCCGCAGCGTCGACCAGAGGCTCATTGAGTTCATCGTGCCGCTTGCGATGTTTAAGTGTCTCCTCGCTGTACACCGACCAGACCCACTGGCGATCAGCGGCCTTCTCGATGTTCTGGGTCTCTTGAGGATAAGTGCGGCTGTAGAAGCTCACATCAGCGTCTCGCTGGCGAATGCCCGGCACTGTGGTCAGATCCTCGGCAACAGGGATCTGCACGTCCGCATCCCCATGTTTCCGGCCTGGCCGTGTGACAACGTGGTTGACAGTTTTAGTCATTGCTATTCCTCCCGCAGCGAAGTGGTACTATACATGTCTAATAGCGCAGGGTACGCCTCTTACTCATGGACGTCAAGAAAAAAATAAGAATAATTACTGAGACTTATCTCCGTATTAGTGGGCGTATAGATTCCCCTACAAAATGCTGTATTCCCCTAGGAGATTAGGATGCTTGAATAGAATCTGATGATCTTATCACGCCAGTCACACAGGGGGCATCTCAGGCGCATTTGCTCCTTTCTTCCCAGTGCTACAGAGATTGTCTACGCTCTCGGGTTGCAAGATCAGCTCTACGGTGTCACCTTGGCAGGTGTACGTCGTGGACGCGAATGCCTACACGAGTCGGTCGGGACCGCGGCTCATCTGCAGGTTGGAAAATATTTGCACAGATGCTCCACCCGGAGAGCTTCTCCGGGATGATCCCAGCAGGAGGAGCTGCGCAGCTGTCCGCAGAACAGCTCCAAGCTTCCAGCGGCGCCTGCCCCCTGCCGCTGTAGGTGCTCCCACCTCACAGCCCGGTGTCGTCTGTTTCAGAAAACTCCGGCGACCTGAAGACCGTATTGGCTATGTGCATGAAAGCCCGTGCCGACAGCGCTCCCACATAGAACACCAACTGCATGCCAATTTCCATGATCTCTTGTTTGGTGAGGCCGTAACGCAGGGCTCCTTCGATCATGCGACGGACAGACAGGTCGAACTGCCCCTTTACCACTCTAGATGCCAGGGCGCAGACGACGCGGCTCTTCATATCGAGACCAGGTCGTGTCCAGATAGCCCCCCAGAGATACTCCTGCATCAGTACGTCCAGTTCGTGTTCCACCTCGGTCGGTTCTGTAGGATGGTAGCCGAAGACATCGGGCATCAACTCCTGATGTTTGGCAATGCCCCTCTCATACAGAGCGTCCGGCGCTACAGTGGGATCGAAGGTTTCTGGAAGGGTCACCTGCATGCCCCGCTCTTCAAAGACCTCCTTCGTCACAGCCAGAGCACCATAGGCAGCCGGAATGCCACCGTAGAAGGCGACCATCATGCAGATCTCGATGATCTCCTCTGGCGTGATGCCAACATTCAGGGCATTGCGTACCTGTGCTCGGACTTGCGGTGTAGTGAGCTGGATGGCAGCGACGGTCAATGTGGCCATAACACGGTACTTGACATCCAGGCCAGGGCGGCTCCAGATGGAACCGTACAGACTCTCCGTGGTGATACGATACATATCCGGGGCCAACTCATAGGCGATGGGCAGGGGCCCCATGAAGAGCCTCCCCTCCCCTCCAGCCAGGCGCGCCCGCATCTCCAAGCCTTGCTGGAATCGCTCGTCTAAAGTAGCCATAATGCCTTCCTTCTGCACAATGTTCTGGGTTTGGGCTGGGCAGCCTAGGCTTTTGTTTTCACAACCTCTACCATGGCCCGTGCAGCATCTTTATCACGATACCAGAGCGCATCAATTTCTTCATACTTGGCCCATTTATAGGGCAGATCTAATTCGGCAAAAATCGCCTCAACTGGACACGCCGGCTCACAAGCACCACAATCAATACATTCATTCGGGTCGATGTAGAGCTTGCGGTCCTTCCCTGCGTCAAAATGAATGCAAGCCACCGGGCAGACGCTAACGCACGCCTGATCCTGGACGTCAATGCACGGTTCTGCAATCACGAAAGGCATTCCCATAATCTCCTTACTGTATGTGAGGGACACTCGGGCATTAGCGTCCGCACGTATGCCGCAGGCGGCGGAGAAGGTTCTGATGCGTTGGTGGCTGCAACGAGGCCCCATCATTCAGCGAACACTACGATGATCCCCAGGAGGGTGCACATCACGTCGTCTTCCAGGTATGTCGTGGGGCCCCTCTCTAGCGGGAGAGGGGCCTTGACTCAGAGGGCTCTGCCTTATGCCGTAGCGCGCTGCAACTCCGCGACCCGGTTTGAGGCTTCCCAGGGGAACTCTGGACGGCCAAAGTGGCCATAGGCGGCCGTGTCCCTATAGATCGGCCTGAGCATATTGAGGCGCTCAATAATGGCCGCTGGACGCATATCGAAGACGTCTTGAATGGCCTGGCTGATCTTTTCGTTAGCAATAGTAGGATTTACGGTCTCGACCCGCACGCACACAGGATTGGCATGGCCAATGACATAGGCAATCTGCACCTCGCAGACATCCGCCAATTCCGCCGCGACGACGCTTTTGGCGATATAGCGCGCCATGTAGGCCGCTGAACGATCAACCTTGCTCGGGTCCTTCCCAGAAAAGGCCCCACCACCATGGCGTCCCATACCGCCGTATGTATCGACGATGATTTTCCGGCCTGTCAGCCCTGCATCAGCTTTGGGCCCACCAACCAGGAAAGCCCCAGTGGGATTGACAAAAATAAGGGTACTGTCCAGCCTGTCGCGCTCCTGATCCATGACGCGATGGGATAAGAGCTGATCAGGGATCACAGGTTTCATGACGTGCTCGATCAACTGGTGCCGCAGCTCCCGCAGCGACAAACTGGGCGCATGATGCGTCGAGATCACCAGATTGGCGATGGCGACTGGCATATTGTTTTCGTACTCTACCGCCACCTGGGCTTTGCCGTCTGGATACAAGCCCTGGATGATTCCCTGCTTCCGTACCTCGGCGAGCCGCCGGGTCAGGCGATGCGCAAAATAGATCGGGGTTGGCATCAGCTCAGTATCCACGGCATTGAGACGTGCTTCCTTGGTCGCATAACCGAACATCATGCCCTGGTCGCCAGCACCCTGCTCTTTAAACAGCCCCTCGCCGGCAGAGACGCCTTGAGAAATATCAGGACTCTGCGGTTTCAGATAGACGTCGACCTTGCACGTGTCAGCACAGAAACCAATGCTATCCATCGTATAGCCGATCTCACGGATCGCCTGGCGGGCAATCGCCGTAATATCGAGTTTCTCCAGGACCACATCGCTGACCTCGCCAGTAATCACCGTGAGATTTTCCGAGACCATCGTTTCACAGGCCACACGTGCCTTGGGATCCAGCGCCAACGCGGCATCAAGCACGCTGTCCGAGATCTTATCGCAGACCTTGTCTGGATGACCCTCAGTGACACTTTCTGAAGCAAATGTTACCCGCATTCGTACTCCTTATTCAGGCTTCCCCTGTAATATCCCCTGACACATGTCCTGCACTACCCATGATAGTGCTTTGCCTGTTAGCTGAGAGATTTATTCCACAAATCGCTGCGCGGGTCAAGTACTGCTGCATAGAGCGCGGTCTACGGTGAGGCTACACGCTGCGTATGCCCAATCGGGGTCAGGAACGCCCCCAGGCAACCCCATAACTGCAAGCGCCCTTCACGATTTTGGGCTGAGAAGAGGAGGACAGGCTCCTCAGGAGGCAGCGCGAGTTCCTGGCGTATCACCTGGAGATGCGCAGCACGTTGGCCACGTATCACCTGATCAGCTTTCGTGGCAACGGTCACGGTGGTGATGTCATGATGCAGCAGCCAGGCACGCAGTTGTTGGTCCTGGAGGGTTGGGGGATGACGCAAGTCCACAATATGCACCACAGCCCGCAGGGTATGGCGTTGTTGCAGATAGGTTTCCACCATCGGTCGCCAGCTCGCCTGTATCTCACGCGGGACTCTGGCATAGCCATAGCCGGGGAGATCAACGAGCAGGAAGCGTTGGTTCACGAGAAAAAAGTTAATGGCGCGCGTTTTGCCAGGTGTCGCACTCGTCTTGACCAGGTTTTTACGATGCACGAGGGTATTGATCAGTGATGACTTCCCAACATTGGAACGCCCGGCAAAAGCCACTTCGGGGAGAGGCTGACGCGGGTATTGCACTGGGGAGACGGCGCTGGTGACAAATACGGCGGTAGAAATCTTCATAGAAAATATGACTCAGGTATCGGTTGGACGATTGCGGACACTGGCGACAGTCACGTACCGTGCCTGTTCCCCTGCGGCCGCTGCTCCATGACGTGCCTCCCGCAGTACTGTACTACGCCGACGATGATCTTCTGCCCGGCGATGCACAATGGCTTCCAACTCATCGTAAGTATAGCTTGGCACCTCCGGCGTCTGCGGCGCTGGCTGACGCTGCCACCGCGCTGTCCAGGCTGCGGGGATAAATATCTGGCGCACGGCAATATCCAAGATAAAGAAACACAGGGCCAGGATGACGAACCATGGCCAGTAATCTTTGAGTGCGGTGAGTGGTTGCCCCGGCGTCGCAAACAACATGTCTGCCGCTTCAGAGGCAGCATCGGCACGGAGAACCTGGCCTCCAGTACGATCTGCTAGCAGATTGAGCAAGCTATAGTTGATATCCAGCCCGAGGTACTCGGCAGAGTATGGCAGGGTGAGACCTACGGTTTTCGGGCCTATGGTTTTGTCTCCCTGTTTGCCTACCATGCTGAGGACATACTCGCCATTACCCTGCATTGGGAAGCGGCCCTGATAGCGTCCGGGCGCTATGGGCGTGAAGGACACCGGGAGTGTCTGCCGGCTCGGCGTGAGGACCCGACTCCCTTGCAGATCCAGATGATTGACATAGCGTTCTTGGGCATCATAGACATCGGCCTGGACTACGGCTTGTCCTTCCCGTATATCTACGCGCACGTCGAAATTTTCCGTGACTCCCTGACGCTGCACCCAGCGCATCAGTTGGGCGACAAATTGACTGAATTGTGGCCAGCGCAACCAGTCCTTCCCCCAGCGTGCCGACAGGTCTGAGGTGAAAGCTGCCGTCCTGCCCAGCCCGTAGCGCTGCACGGCCAACAAGGGATCGGTTTTCGGCGTCACCAGCACGAGTTCAGCAGCCGGCTTGCCGTACGTCACGACATAGCCATAGAGGTTGGGTGCCTGGGCCATCTGTAAGCCCTGGAGGAGTTCATGCTCTGTCTGCAACATGGCTTGAAACGGTTGCTCTTCGATAAGTCCGCGCGACGCGAGGATCGTTTCTGCCGTGAAGATACGCGGGACGTAGAGGGCATCATCGGTGTAATAGCTCCGACCATGCCCCCAGTGGGCAATGGCGTCCATCAATGTGCGATCGGCATCCTTCCCTAGAGCGACGGCACTGACGGTAATATTATGGTCTGTAGCGTCCTGCGTGAGCGCCTCAAAATCCATGTTGGGTGTCAGACCGTCCGACATGGCGATGAGGTGTTTTTTCACGGCTCGCACCTCTTTCAGAGCCCGTAGCCCTTCCTGAAGGGCTTTATATAAGTCTGTGCCTCCCGCATGCGTTAAGGCTGCCAGTTTGCCAGCAATCTGCTCGCGCTTGCCGGCCTCGGTAATGGGCACAGTCCACTCCCAATCTGCATTGAAGGCCAGGACCCCCACCTGGTCGAAGGGATTAAGCAATTTCATGGCTGAAAACGCGGCGATCTTGGCCACTTCCATCTTGGTAGTGCGCTCGTCGAGACGCTGCGTTGGCTGCGTGCCGCTGATGCTACTGCCCATGCTATCCGAACGATCAATGACCATGACCAGGCACAAACTGGGGAGCGACATTTTGGTAGGGATATCCATGTCTACCGGCAAGATCTTCTCAAGAGGAGTGCGATAGTACCCCCCGGCACCAAAACTTTTCTCTCCGCCGACCATGAGGAGTCCTCCCCCCATATCACGCACGTAGCGCTCCAGGGTTTCCATCTGCGATACCGAAATCCCGAAGCTTGGTACGTTGTCGAAGATCAGGGCCGCATATTCCATGTAGCCACTCAAAGTTTGCGGCAGTTCCTGCCAGGGGCGTGTCTGGATCTCGAATCCCTGCTGACGGAGCGCTGCGACAAGTACTGTAGAGCGTTCCGGGGGATCATACACCAACAAAATTTTCGGCCGCCCAACGACCTCTGTGAACGCTTGCCAGCGGTTGTTGTCAGGAATAGTGTCGCGCAGGCTGTTGACGACGACTTGATAGAACTGCACCCCTTCGGTACTGGCATATTGCTGGAACTGATAGCGGTTCTTGCCCGGCCGCAGCGTGACTTCGAGCCGGTCTATTAAGGTTCCGTCCCGAAACAGCTCAAGTGAGGCGGGCGTCTCGATAGTGCTCACGACCACGGCTTCCACGCGGTAGGGCGTACCGCCATGGACCTGAGCTGGGACGATCAGCTTGTCAACCCGTACCTCAGGTTCCTGGGCGGGCCGTCCTAGCGGCAGCGAAAAAAGCTGCACGTCCAAGGAGCGAGCAATCAGCGCTGCCTCCGCTGCCGAGCCCACGTTCTCATTGCCGTCACTGAGCAACACCAGGCGTCGTGCGCCTTCCGCAGGAAAGCTGGCGATTCCTACCTGGACGGCACGGGCGATATTGGTGGCAGTGCCTTCGACCTGTGAGCTGACTTCGGACAACGTAAACTGCTGTGACACGCCCTGTTCCACCACTGCATCGACCCCAAAGACCACGAGTCCTATGCCATCCTGAAGCGGCTTGTGCTGACTGACCGCACGCACGAAGTCGAGGGCCTGCTGGCGTGCTGCCACAGCGACACTGTGCGACAGGTCGAGCAAAAACACCACGTTGGCGCGCTGCGATAGCTGCGTCAGACCGAGCCGTACGAGCCCAGCCACCACAAGGGCAAGCACGACGAGGCGCACGCCGAGAAGCAGGCGGCGGCGGCGAAGTGAGAGGCGGCGAGGCGTATGGCGCAGCCAATACCAGAAAAGCACCCCAAGGATAAAAAGGGCTGCAAAATAGGGATAAAAGACACGTATCTGCATGGGCACTCATTTCCCCACGCACATCAGATAACGCACAGGCAAGAGCGCACCCCCCCTGTGCGAAGACGAGCTACGCCAATCGTGCGCGGTCCGCTTGAGCAGGTAGAGTTGAGACAACTTTTTCCATGAACAGGCGCACATAGTGTTCTGGTTGTAGCACAAGCCCGCATAACGAGCAACGAGATCTTCACACACCCAGCCCTACCCAGGGCGCCGCGCCACCGTGGCAGACGGACGAATACGTGGCCAGATATGCCACACAAAGGTCAGCGCAGCAAGGCCTTGCAAGGTGCCAGCACTGGCAAAGGCCACATTAGCAGCAACGTCCCCATAGAGCCCCTGCAGCAGAGGATGCAAAACCACCAGCCCTAGAGCGGCGTTGAGCATGGCATAGCTGCACCAGGCAAGTGTAGTGTTGCCTCTGGAGGCGCCCCCATCAAAGCGCGGGAAGATCCAGTAACACACTCCCAGAGTGCATTGGCTCAGCCCCCCGATCAGTACCAAATAAGTATGAGCTGGGAGCAACACCCAGAATACCGGGAACCAGCCTGTACCTTTCTGCAACAGGATAAGGCCACCAGGTATCATGCCAAGGGCTAGACATAAGAGACCACCGCGCAGAAAACAGCGACTCAGTGTGGGCATATGTTAATGCCGACGGCCCCGGATGCGGCCCCAGGTATTGATAACGAAGACCCAAACGGCTGCTACCTGGAGCACCGCTGACGGTACCAGGAGCCAGCCTACACCTGCCTGGGGAGAGAGGCTGTGCCAGGGTTCGACAACAGCCCGCAGGAGCAATCCCAGGTTCAAGGCTCCATACGTAAACCACCCCAGGGTCTCACTGCGTTGCGGTTGGTCTCTCGAGAACGGGGGAAACATCCAGTACGCCACTCCAAAAATACACTGCATAAGCCAGCCTACCACGAGCAGATGCCAATAGACGGGCTGCAGCACACCAAAAATGGCCTGGTGTTTCCATCCAAGCGGAATCAGCAACACACCTCCAAGCACAAACCCGCAGAGGAAATACAGCATCGCTGTCTTCAGAAACCACCGTGTCAGCGTCGGCAAGCCCCTGGGTCCCTCCCAGCCAATATACGTTATTGGTATGTTATCGTACTGAGGAACGAGACATCGTGCAAGGACGGGGAGACGCTGGGAGCTTTTTAGTGTGAGGTTAGGGCACTGGTGACGCTCTCTCCTCTCTCACGACACTGGCACGATGGTAGGCTGACGGGCTACGAGTACCGGACATGGTGCCAGGCGCACGACTTTTTCTGCTACGCTACCCAAGAGGATGTGCTGGAGTCCACTCCGACCGTGTGTGCCCATGATAACGAGATCCATCTTTTGTGTCTTGGCCGTCTCGACAATTTCGTGAAACGGTACCCCGTGCACCACAACACTATCCCCTTCTAGGCCCGCTGCCATGACACGCGCGAGGCATGCTTCCATACTCTGCGTGATTTCTGCTTCCAGGTCTTGGAGATAAGTGTACGGCAGGGTCACACCCATATCCACCCCTCCCAGGGGGACCGACTGAATCACATGGAGTAGCGTCAAATGCGCATCGAGTTTCCCCGCCAGATTGATCGCATACTCGAGCGCCTGGTTAGCACATTCGCTAAAGTCTATAGGAACGAGAAAACGTTGGGAGGCCATAGTGATGTCCTTTCGCTGTGAGGTATACCCCATCTGCTCGTCGCGCAGTCGCATGTCTGACACGGATATACTTCAATTATCGTGCCAGAGCTGCTCAGGGAGGAAGGCTTCGGGAGGCAATGCGTCCACGTATCTAGAGTATAAGGAAGATAATGGCTACCTCAAGCATGGGAACATATTGTCCAGTGATGTGACATGATGTCATGGTCAGTACAGCCAGACCTGCCGCGCAAGCCTCTCAAAATGCCCCTTGCGGAATGCAGCGCACCAATTGCTATGCCGACACAGTCCACTCGATCCATGTTGAACCCCCTATGGGCTACAGTCTCAAGCAACCGTGGCAGCACGTAAATCTTGCAGGAGCTGCTCATACTGCACGGCCCCACCCTGTTCCCAGGTCGTGAGTAAGGCGGTCCCGAGAATCCCCATGTCTGCCAGGCCGTGCAGACGCCGCAAGTCGGCGCCGGTACGGAGGCCGAAGCCCAGAGCCAGAGGCAAGGCTGTGGCCCGGCGACAGCGCGCCATAAAGGCTTCCAGACTGTCATCGATATGCGTCTGCCGGCCAGTCACGCCCTTGCGCGCAACACAATACACAAAGCCTCTCGCAGAGCGCGCAATCTCTTGCAGGCGCGCCAGCGCGTTGGTCGGGGTCATGAGGACAATGGGTGATAGGTGGTGGGCATCGGCATGCTGCAGGAGAGCACTCGCCTCCTCGGGCGGGAGGTCGGCCACGATGAAGCCACTTCCACCATGCTCCGCCAGGCAGGCACAGAACGTCTCATGCCCCATTTGCAACACGCTGTTGTAGTAACCCATCATCAGAATCTTGAAGTCAAATGCGGTGGTAGCACGCTGCATAAACTTGAAATACCGCTCCCAATTCATACCAGCTGCCAGGGCGTGCTGATTCGCTCGTACAAAGACAGGCCCATCGGCGATGGGTTCGCTGAAGGGGAGTTGGAACTCGACGACGTCGACCTCAGCGCGCTGCATGGCTTCGAGCATAGCCATATTGGCGTCCAGCGAGGGATAGCCCACCACGACATGGGTCATCAGCAACAATTTTTTGCGCTGCAGGCGCTGGTGTAGATAAGTCTCTAAGGATGTCATGCGTGCGCTCCTTCCCTATCCCACGCCGTGACTTTGTCCCGCAGAAAGGACCGCCAGCGGGTATCGCCCAGGGCTTCAGCAATGGTAAAGATATCCTTGTCTCCGCGCCCTGACTGATTGATCAAGATGACCGCATCAGAAGACAACTGCGGTGCCTCTTTGAGAGCCGTAACAAAGGCGTGGGCGCTCTCCAGAGCCGGAATGATGCCCTCGCGACGCATCACTAATTTTAACGCTTCTAAGACCTCTGCGTCCGTGGCGGCTTCGATGCGTATGCGGCCAATCTGATGCAGATAGGCCAGGATAGGCCCCACGCCAATATAATCCAGGCCAGCGGCGACGGAATGCGTCGGCTGCATCTGTCCCTCAGCGTTCTGCAGAAAGCAGGTTTTGTACCCCTGCGCTACCCCTGGCCGGCCCACATGCTGGGCAAGACGGGCGGCATGCTGGCCCGTATGGAGTCCCAGGCCGCCGGCTTCGACACCAATGAGTTCCACCTCAGCGTCATCGAGAAAACCTGCAAAGATACCGGAGGCGTTTGAGCCGCCACCCACGCAGGCATAGACGCGTGCGGGCAATTTGCCCGTAGCCTGTAGCACCTGCACACGTGCTTCGCGACCGATAATAGACTGAAAGTAGGTGACCATCTGGGGGAAAGGGTGGGGGCCACAAACGGTTCCCATGACGTAGTGCGTCGTATCCATGGATTCGGACCAGTCGCGCAGTGCCGCATTGATCGCGTCTTTGAGCGTCTGTGAGCCGTCTTCGACGACGACCACCGTAGCGCCGAGCTGTTCCATCCAAAAAACGTTAGGGCGCTGCCGTTCCACATCTAAGGCACCCATATAAACAGTACAATCAAAATCCATGCGGGCGGCCATGGTGGCGGTGGCGACGCCGTGTTGGCCAGCACCGGTCTCGGCGATGACACGGCTTTTCCCCATGCGCCTGGTGAGCAGGCCCTGACCCATGACATTGTTGGCTTTATGGGCCCCAGTGTGGTTGAGGTCTTCGCGTTTGACGTAGAGTTGGGCCCCTCCGAGCTGTTCGCTCAGATTATCCAGACGGGTAAGTGGCGTCGGACGGCAAGAATAACTGGCCATCAAACGCACATACTCGTCCCAAAAAGTGGGATCAGCTTGCGCTGCAGCAAAGGCCGCTTGCAACTCGTCGATGGTCTCGTGCAGAATTTCGGGGATAAACGCACCGCCAAAGGGCCCGTAATATCCCTCGCGTCCCGGTGGAAATTGAAAGAGTTCTTGGTACATGCTGATCCTTTGCTCCTGCGGCATGTCTGGCCCTCCTGGGTAGCGTGCCAATCCCTTGCCCTGTATGATAGCATGAAGACTACGAGATTAACCGCAGTGAGTGCGGGCTGTATGCAGAGGAGCAAGTGCGTGCAGACGTTACGCGACCAGGCGTGCATCGTGGGCGTCGGAGAAACGGCATATACGCGAGGTTCCCAGAAGTCTGTGCTACGTTTAGTACTGGAAGCCTCGCGGCACGCCATGGCTGACGCTGGCGTGACCACCCACGACATTGACGGGTTTGTGCTGCCTGGCCCGTATCTCTTCCAGGAACAATTAGCCGCGCATATCGGCATCAACGATTTGCGCTACTCGACGTACATTCAGATGGGTGGTGCGAGCCCGGTTACTGCCCTGCAAAGTGCGGCCCTGGCTGTGGCCATGGGGATTGCCACCTACCTCCTCGTACCCTTTGGCTGGAACGGCTACTCCGAAGCGCGCGTCAGTCGCCGCGAGACGCCGCAGGCCGTGCTGCGCTCCACAGAGAACGCCATGAGTCAGGCGGTGCGTAATTGCTATGCCCCATACGGAGCCCTGGCGCCGATGCAGTATTATGCCTGGTTAGCCACGCGTCACCGCGCCATCTACGGCACGACCGACGAGCAGATAGGCGAGGTGGCTCTGGCCTGCCGGGCACACGCACAGCACAATCCCATGGCCTACATGTACGGCCGGCCTCTGACCATGGAAGGCTATCTGCATTCGCCCATGCTGGCCTCCCCGTTTCGGATCCTGGATTGTTGTCTGGAGACTGATGGCGCCTGTGCAGTGGTCGTGACCACGCCTGATCGCGCCCGTGACCTGCGGCACAATCCGGTGTATATCATGGGGATCGCTGAAGGTCATCCCTACCCTGCTGATGACATCCCCAACCGTGCTAACTTCTTCAAGATCGGGCTTAGCTTTGCAGCTCCACGTGCCTTTGCCATGGCGGGGGTAACACCGCAGGATATCGACTTTGCGGAAGTCTACGACTGCTTTACCTACGTGGTGATGTTGCAACTGGAAGCGCTCGGCTTCTGTAATCAGGGTGAAGTCGGAGGCTTCGTGGAGGGCGGACGGCTGCGTATTGACGGCGCCCTACCATGCAACACCCATGGAGGGTTGCTCTCTGAGGCGCATATCTGGGGGCTGAATCACGTGGTCGAGGCGACCCGGCAGTTACGCCACGAAGCAGCGCTCCAGGTACCTGATTGCGAGGTCGGACTGGTCACCGGTTGGGGCGATTTTGGCGACGGTAGCCTGGCGATTCTGCGGAGGTGAACATGAGCGACTACGCAAAGCCCCTACCACGTGGCGAAGATATGCATGGGGAATTTTACCAGTTCTGTAAACAGCACGAGTTACGCTTCCAACGTTGCCAGGACTGTGATGCCTGGTGCCACATGCCCCGCGAGAGCTGTGTGGCTTGCGGTTCATTCAACTGGAGTTGGGAGCGCTCCAGTGGTAAGGGCCAGATATTTAGCTGGACAGTGGTGCACCGGGCCTTGCACCCTGGCTTCGCCTCAGATGTACCCTATGCGACCGTCGTAATCGAGCTGGCAGAAGGCGTGCGCATGGTCTCACGCGTGCTAGACCTTGATCCCGAGCAGCTCTGTGTGGGGCTCCCGGTCGTAGTGGTCTTCGACGATGTGACGCCAGAGATCACCCTACCGAAATTCCGCCCTCTCCCACAGTCTTAGGTCCTACTGACACCTGCATAGGATAGAGGAGGTTTCCCATGATTGTCGTCGTTTCTGGTCTGCCGCGTTCGGGCACGTCGCTGATGATGCAAATGCTCCAGGCGGGAGGGATATCGCTCCTCACAGATGACCTGCGTCCAGCGGACGCAGATAACCCGAATGGCTATTGGGAGTATGAGCCAGTCAAACGCCTGCAACAGGACAACTCCTGGCTACCCAAAGCCAATGGCAAGGCAGTAAAGGTGGTATCGGCCTTGCTCCAGTATCTTCCCCCTCAACACACCTACAAAATCATCTTTATGCAGCGGCCCATGCAAGAAGTCCTGGCCTCCCAGACGGTCATGCTAGAGCGGCGGGGCAAACAGGATGACAAGGCCGATGATAAGACGCTCGGGCCCATCTTCGCGCAGCATCTCGACCGCACAGAGCACTGGTTGGCAACGCAGAAACACATGACGGTTCTGCCCGTCAATTACCACGAGACGATTGCCAATCCGGAAGGGACAGCGGCTCGTGTGGCACAATTTCTCGATCTACCACTCGCGGTTGATGCGATGGTCCGTGCCGTCGATCCCCGCCTGCACAGGCAGCGCGTCTAAACAGGGGGGAGTCGATGATCACAGCCTTTCACCCCACGTTCAAGGAGTCTGGTTGAACCATGCCATTTTTGTGTCCGAAGAGGTAATTTTTCTCGATTTAGAGTTCAGGGCGGACAAGATTGTCCTTTTGAAGACAGAAATGTTGTGGCCATCATGTTCACAATGCCCGGCAGGATCTCTGGTGACCGCCCATTTCTGACACTTTTTGCCGAAATCCTCCTCCTATTGGGATCTCCACCCTTGCATATGGGCTGGGATACAGCACTCTCCACAGAAAAATACCCCATTTTCACTTAGTCCCCTTGAACGTGGGTCACCAGTGCAAGCACCTCTCTGTAGGAAAGATTACAAGGGACGTGCCTGCCGGCTTTTCGTTAAAAGTTACGCTCAAGTTCTCGGAGTTTGTAGCAGCGTAAAAACGTGATAAAGAGCTGTGAATCTTCCTCTCCGTTCCAGAGTGTGTGCCCACAGGAGAGCTGCAGCGCTGCCCGTCCTGTCTTACCTTCACCCACTCATCCAGGCCGCGGCCTGTAACCTCTCTATGCCTACGCTGCGGTGAAAAGAGCACCCGCTCCACTGGCCCCGTTGGCACAGGCCCACGGGCGGGCCCTGGGACGCATACCCTGATCGCCAGGGACGGCAACGCTCTCGGTGCCAAGGCTGCCGGCGCCCGTTCAACGCTCTGACCAAGACGCTCCTCTCCCAGAGCAAGCCGTCGCTCGCGCCCGGGAGCGTGGCCGCCTTTCTCTTGTGTCCCACATGTTCGTCCCGTCGCATGGCGAGAGCGAGGAGGATACCTAGCAGTACCAGCGAGCGCTGGTACTGGTGGCTACGCAATGCCGCTTTGGCCTATGCGAGGCCTCGCCCACTGGCAGGCACGGGCGCAGCCGCTGAGCTCTCCTCCCTTGCTGGACACAAGGGGCAAGCCACCCAGGGCGGGCCGAGGCCATGGGGACGCCGCCCGCGAGGGCGACGGAAAAAGGGCGAGCCCGGCCGGGGACATGCTGAGCAAGACCGGCCCGCGCGCATCGCGTGGGTCAGCCGCCAGGGGGCTGGCGGCATCCGTGCCGTCAAGGATTGCACCAGCATGACGGGACAGCAAGCGGCTGCCTGGGCGGGGCCCGCAGGGAGGCGGTTCTCGAGCGGTGCAGGGCGACAGGCACGAGTGTGGGAATCACCCCCCGCAAGAGGACGCCCGTGGTGACACGAGAAGCGGGCGGCGGGCCTGTGCTCCATACGCAAGCCCTCTCTGCGCGTGTTGCGTGGCCGCAGCACGGGCACCCTGCCGGAGTCGGTCGGATGCGTTCAGTGCCGGCGGAACTGCCGACATCCACAGGCGTGCGAGCCGGCCGAGCGGATATTACAGGCGGCCTTCGAGCCATCCGTGGCTCGCCGAGCCCGCAAGGGAGATTGTGTCCAATGCTTGGACCACTTCGATCTGCTACAAACTGTGAGAAATTGAGCGGGAAATCAAACGGCCTTTTGGCGCTGCCACCCCGGCCGCACGCCCCCCAGCACCTCCTACCGACGGCCACACCCCGGCCATAGCTCTGCCCGCGTGCCCAGCGCGTTGCGGCAGCCCGCCAGCGC
>Ga0081455_10001518_pt1 | contig 28622 bp, 28 predicted proteins | sample TabmetS3T2R1_FD_70207 | JGI IMG/M metagenome (GOLD analysis project Ga0081455, IMG submission 70207) | Tabebuia heterophylla rhizosphere microbial communities from the University of Puerto Rico - S3T2R1 | ecosystem: Host-associated > Plants > Roots > Rhizosphere ... | reverse complement strand
GGCACGTTCGACCCGATCCATCACGGCCACCTGGTCGCCGCCAGCGAGGTGCAGGCGTCGTTCGAGCTCGACGAGGTCGTGTTCGTGCCGACGGGGGAGCCGTGGCAGAAGGCGGACCGGGCGATCTCCGACCGTGAGGACCGCTACCTCATGACGGTGATCGCGACGGCGTCGAATCCGAGGTTCACCGTCAGCCGGGTCGACATCGACCGACCTGGCATGACCTACACGACCGACACCCTGCGAGATCTGCGGAAGCGCCTCGGCGACGCCGACCTCTACTTCATTACCGGCGCTGACGCGTTGGCGCAGATCCTGACCTGGCGGGACCACGAGGAGCTGTTCGAACTGGCGCACTTCGTCGGCTGTACCCGTCCCGGACACAGCGTCGACGACTCGACGCTTCGTGATCTGCCCAGCCGCCGCGTTACGCTCGTGGAGATACCGGCCCTTGCCATCTCGTCGACCGACTGCCGGTCTCGGGTGGCCCGCGGCGAGCCGGTTTGGTATCTCGTACCCGACGGTGTGGTGCAGTACATCGCCAAGCACCGGCTCTATGTTCCATCCCGACCCCTAGGAAACCCGTGACCGCTACCGAACGCGCCAAGGAGCTGACCATCGCCGCGGCGGAGGCCGCGTCCAACAAGCTCGGCGAGCGCATCGTCGCCTTCGACGTCTCCGAGCAACTCGTCATCACCGACGTCTTCATGGTGTGCTCGGCCTCGAACGATCGGCAGGTACGGGCCATCGTCGACGCCGTCGAGCAGAAGCTTCACGAGCTCGGTGCGAAGCCGACCCGTCGCGAGGGGCATCGCGAAGGGCGGTGGGTGCTGCTCGACTACGTCGACATCGTGGTGCATGTGCAGCACGAGGATGAGCGGTCCTATTACGCGCTCGACCGGATCTGGGCCGACTGCCCGGTCATCGACCTCCCCGAGTCGGTCGTCGCCGGCCAGTCCGACTCCGGCGGTGCCGCCCGATGAATCGTCGGCTGGTCCTATGGCGGCACGGCCAGACCGAGTGGAACGTTGCCGGCCGCGGCCAAGGTCACCTCGACGTGCCCCTCGACGACGTCGGCCGGCAACAGGCTCGCGCCGCCGCCGCTCGACTGGCGTCCCTACGGCCCTCGGCGATCATCAGCAGCGACCTCTCGCGGGCATACGAGACGGCCGATGCCCTGGCCGAGCTGACCGGCCTCGAGGTCCGTCGCGACCCGGCGCTCCGCGAGATCCATCTGGGCCAGTGGCAAGGGCTGACCCGACACGAGGTGAACGAACGTTTCGCCGACGAGCGGCGCCGGATCCAGGCCGGTGAGGACGTCCGCCGCGGCGTCGACGGCGAGACCGTCGCCGAGGTCGCCGATCGAGCCTTCGCCGCCTTGGAACGGGCCGCGAAGCTCGCCGACGGACCCGACGGCGGACGTACCGTCATCGTCGTCGCGCACGGCCTGTCCCTGCGCGTCGGCGCCTGTCGGTTCCTCGGCGTGGCGCAGGAGCACTGGAGTGCCTTCGGCGGCCTGAGCAACTGCGCCTGGATCGTCCTCGAGGAGGGCCGGATGGGCTGGCGGTTCACCGAGTGGAACGCCGGCACCCTCCCCGAGCCGGTGCTCTCGGGCGACGACATCGAGTCGGCCGACGGCGAGGGCGACGCCGACGGGGGACCGCTGGCGAACTGAGTCCCACCGGCGTCCCGCCGGGTTCGATGCGATTTTCGTACGCCTGGTTCCGACGGCTATGCTAGGCGGGCTCGCGCTCACGAAGCCGGGCTCCCGGGGCTGTGGCGCAGTTGGTAGCGCACCTCCATGGCATGGAGGGGGTCAGGGGTTCGAGTCCCCTCAGCTCCACCGGAATAACACCACGGGGCAAGTGATTGACGTTAATGAGGGCGCGATTGCGCTGCCCGACAACCCCTTCGAGTAGAAACGCTGAGGAACTGAGACATGGCCAGATTGAGGCAGGCCCTGGCGGTCATGACGACCCGCCTGCGGATCGCGATGCACGAGGATGCGGTCGTTCAGCGCGAGCTCACCGCTCGCCGTCGGGCCGAGCACATCGAGCGCCTCCAGTCGGGCGTCTCCGGTGGTCCGGCTCCCAGTTACCCCCTGAACTAAGCACACCAAAGCAACCGCCTCGATCCGTCCTCACCACGCTGCTTGACAGCGCGGCGGATCGGGGCGGTTGATGGTTGAGTGACCACCCTGGAGCGTGAGTGGCTCGTCCTGGCCGCCGCGGTTGTGGTGCCGTTCGCGGCCTGCGGGATCGCGTCGTCGTTTCGAGACGACGTAGAGAACACGAACCTTGCCTTGGGTCTCGTCCTGATCGTGGTCGCCGTGGCCGCCACGGGTCAGCGCGTCGCCGGCGTGATGGCGGCGCTGTCCAGCGCGATCTGGTTCGACTTCTTCCTCACCGAGCCGTTCAACCGGTTCACCATCGACGACCGCAACGACGTCGAGACCACGGTGCTGCTCACGCTGGTCAGCCTGGCGGTCACGGAGATCGCGCTGTGGGGGCGCCGCCAGCAAGCCCAGTCGAGCCGCCGGGAGGGTTACCTCTCCGGTGTGCTGTCGGCGGCCGGCGTGGTCGCGTCGGCCAGCTCGCCGTCGTCGGCGCTCATCGAGCACGTGGCGACGCAGATCACCAACATCCTCGACATCGATGACTGCCGGTTCGACACCAGTACGGGTTCGGCGCGGCCGCGGCTGAACCGCGACGGCAGCGTCAGTCGCCACGGACACGACATCCGGGTCGAGCGCGACGGGCTACCGACCCATGAGGTGACCGAGCTGCTCATCGAGTACGAGGGCGTCGTACGCGCCTGTTTCCTGCTCACCGCGGCGACTCAGGTCAGCCGGCCGGATCTGGAGCAGCGCCGAGTGGCAGTGGCGCTCGCCGACCAGGTGGGTGCCGCGCTGGCCGCGCCCAGGACCGACGCCTGAGCCGACGTTCCCAGCCGCTCACGGTCGCCGCCGAACCTCAACCTCACCCACCGCGGGTGATGCCCGCTCGGCCGAGGCGGTTCCTATGGTGAGGGCGGTGGAGGCGGGCGTTGCGGGAGGTCGGTTTATGCCTCGAGGGTATGGTTCGTCCCGGTCGAGGCGGGTTGCGGCAATGGCAAGCGTGTCGGCCGCCGTGGTGCTGGCGGCATCGCTGCCGAGCAACCAGGCGGTAGCGGGTTCGGGTGCGGCCTCGGCTGCCGCGTCGAAGTATCCGCGGCTGACGCAGGCGTTGGAGGCGTTGGTCGGCCGTCCGGCCGGGCCGCCCGGTGCGGTCGTCATCGTCCATCGCGGCAACGACCGGCGGGTGCTCACCGCCGGCGTGGCCAATGTCGAGACCGGGCGAGCGATCCGGGCGACCGACCACATGAGGATCGCGAGCGCCGCAAAGGCGTTCAGCGGCGCCGTCGCACTCACGCTGGTGGCCCGTGGGCGGTTGTCGTTGCGGGACACGATCGACGAGGTGCTGCCGTACCTCCCCGACGCCTGGGGAGACGTGACCCTCGCGCAGCTGTTGCACCACACCAGCGGGATCCCGGACTTCTCGAAGAGTCAAGCGTTTCTCGACCGGGTAATCGCCCACCCCCAGGTGCCGATGCCGCCGCGCAGGTTGCTGTCCTTCATCAAGGACAGGGACCTCTTCTTCAAACCGGGATCGCGCTACAAGTACTCCAACTCCGACAACATCGCCGTCGGGCTGATGGCACAGGAGGTCACCGGCCAGCCGTACGCCCGAGTGTTGCAGCGGCTGGTCTCAAACCCGCTGCACCTGGCGCGGACCTCGTTGCCCAGGGGTGCCCAGCTGCCCCAGCCGTTCATTCACGGGTACGCGGTTGCGCCCGGCGAGCCACCCGAGGATCAGAGCGAGATCCTCGCCGCCGGGCTGGCATGGGCCTCCGGCGGGGTGGTGTCGACGCCTGCCGATCTCGACCGTTTCATCCGTGGTTACGTCGGCGCCCGGCTCTACCCCCGTGCGCTGCGGGCCAAGCAGCTGCGCCTGGTGCAGGGGCACTCCGAACCACCGGGACCGGGACTGAACAAGGCCGGCCTCGCCCTGTTCCGCTACCAGACGCGGTGCGGAACCATGTACGGCCACACCGGCAACACCCCGGGATACACCCAGTTCGCGGCCGCCACCCTCGACGGTCGTCGTTCGGTCACGGTCTCGATCAGCCGACAGCTTGTCCCCAAGGACGATCCGGTCCTGTTCAGGGAGTTGCGGCAGCTCCAGGTGCTCGCGGTGTGCGCCGCCCTTCGCTGAGCCCTGGCGCACGCTCGCCGCGAGGCCGGCTAGACCTCAGGGAGTGTGCGCGCTTCGGCGACGAGAGCGCGGTAGGTCGATGAGACGAGGAACTCCGCGAGGGTCCCAGCCGCGCTCCCGCCCAGGTCGAGCTGCTCGACTCGGGACGGCTCGACGAACACGATCTGTCGTCCTTCCCCGAGAACGATGTCGGCGTCGGTCAGGTTGGTAGCGGCGACCCACACCTGCCGGATGACCGGGATCGCATCGTCTGGTGTCGACAGGTGTTCGTCGCGCCAGAGGCGAAGGCTGCCGGGGCGCAGGGCGATGCCGGTCTCCTCCGCGAGCTCTCGGTAGGCGGCGGCCTCGATGCCTTCGCCGTCCTCGACATGGCCGCCGACGAACGCCCACTGCTCGGGGGCGATCGCGGCATGCTCGTCCCGCTCCTGCAGCAAGACCCAACCGCGATGATCCACGATGACAACCGCCGCGAAGCGACGCTGCAGCTCGGCCATGCCACAACCGTAGGGCGACCGCCATCGCGTACGGCGCCTGGCCGCCGCGGATCTAGCCAGATGTCGTCCGGAACAGACGGAGCGGCGTGCCGCTGTAGTAGCGGTCGGTCATGCCGAGGTCGAGCTGCTTGCGCTCGCGTACGACGTCGGATGCGGCTGCGAGGTCAGCCAAGCGGGCCTTCGACAGGAAGCGGAGGACCTCCGGCCGCCGGTACATGTCGAAGAGGAACCGAGCATCGGTCTCGTCGTAGCGGCGTAGCCGCAGGCGCGAGGTGGCCAACTCCTTCACGCGCCGCACCTTAGGGGTTGCAGCGGACTCGCTGACGCGGGGCCTGGTGACGAACTGTGACAAGGCGGTGATTCATCCGTGCCGAGGGTAGTGGGGGCCGTCCGCAACAAGGCGAATGCGCTGGACACCGCCTCGCGGGCGAGCGATGCTCGAATGCGTGAGTCGTAGTCTGCGGCGACGCATACCGCACGTACTACGCGGGGTGAGGCTTCCCCGCGCGGCGTACGACGGTGAGCCGATCGCGGACGCACCGGACCAGGCAGTCATCGCACCGGGCGGCGTCGACGCGGACGCGCAGCTCCCGATCGAGCCGTCCGCCGAATCCGGTCGAGACGCAGATCGCCCGCCGTGGCAGCGGTACGCCGTGGCGGCGCTGCCCATCGTCGGCGTCGCAGCGGCCTACTATCTGACGGCCAGGCTCGGTCTGTTGCAGGAGCTCGTTCGCGACCAGGTCACGCCGTACTGGCCACCGACCGGCGTCGCCCTGGTCGCGTTGCTCGTGCTGGGAATCCGCATCTGGCCGGGGATCGCACTGGGTGCGTTCATTCTCAACGCGACCATCGGCTCCTCGCTCGTGGCCGCAGCGCTCATCACGTTCGGCAACACACTGGCCGTGATCTGCGCCTATCTGCTGTTGCGTCGCGCCGACTTCCGCGCCGCGATGGACCGCCGCCGCGACGCCCTCGCGTTGGTGTTCCTCGGCGCCTTGGCCCCCATGCTGCTCAGCGCCACGATCGGATCGGCCGCGCTCCTGCTGACCGACTCGATACCGATGGCCGACTTCTGGCCGACCTGGTCGGTGTGGTGGACCGGCGATGCGATGGGCGTCCTCGTCGTGACGCCGTTCCTCCTGGTCGTGCTGACGCATCTCCGCATCCCTCGGGGCATTCCGTGGCACCGATGGGTCGAGGCTGCGTTGCTGTTCACCAGTACGCTCCTGGTCGCCGTGCTCTCGATCGCCAGCTCGTACGAGCTTTTGTTCCTGGTCTTCCCGTTCCTGATCTGGGCCGCCCTCCGATTCCAGATGGTCGGTGCGGCGCCGTGTGCGCTGATCGTCTCGACGGTCGCGATCATCTCCGCCGCCAACGAGGCCGGCCCGTTCGCCCGTCACGATCTGTTCGCCAACATGACGACGCTGCAGGCCTTCAACGGCACTACCGCACTGACCGCGCTGCTGCTCGCCGCGATCATCGCCGAGCGCAACAGCGCGCACGAACAGGTCGAACGGGCGGTCAGCCAGCTCACCGGTCTGCTCGGGCAGCTCGACCGAGGCCGTACGATCATCGAACTGCAGGTGCCTTCGCAGTCCCTCTTGGAGCCCGACGACAAGCGCTGATGGCGTCGCCAGCTGTCCGGATCGTCTCGAGCAGTCTGTCTGTCAGTCCGGCATGACCAGGTCCAGCTCCAGCCAGCGGCTGAGATCCCTGATCTCACGATTCACGGCCGCGGCCGTCGTCTTGTTGAAGGCGATGTCCTCGTGGACGGCGTGGACCTGGAAGGTGCCGGCCTTGCGATCCGCCTTGGCGTCGAGCTTCCCGACCAGCCGGTCACCGTAGAGGATCGGCAGTGCGTAGTAGCCCCAGCGGCGCTTGGCGGCAGGCTTGTACATCTCGAGCTGGTAGTCGAAGCCGAAGAGCTCGAACGCCCGCTTCCGGTCGTGGACCAGCCGGTCGAACGGCGACAGCAGGGCCGCCTGTCCCGAGAACGACGCCTGGTCGAGCCAGTGCCGATCGACCCGCCACTCACCCTTGACGCCGTCGACGACGGCCGGCTCCCCGGCGTCGCCTACGGTGGCGGGCTCGCCCGGCAGCACCGTCCCGGAGGCGCGGGCGATGCCCAAGGCGCGTAACCGCCGCTTGTTGCGGCCCCGCAGCGCCTCGTCGGCCGGGACGGCCGGGTCGTCGGGATAGACCCGGGAGGCCAGGTCCCACAACCGGTCCCGGCCCTGCCGCCCGGCGACGGCGACCTCGCCCCGCGCCACCATGAACTCGAGCATCCTGGTGACGTTCTTGTTCTTGGTCCAGCCCGTCGACTCCCACGGAACCTCGCACGTGTCCGGCAGCTCGCGGGACGGCAGGGCGCCGCTCGACTCGAGCCGGCCGAGGATGTCACGGCGGCACCCGTCGTTGGCCTTGATCCAGTCGCGCAGCCGGAGCTGCCAGTCGCGCTGGTCGCCGTTTCCCGGCCAGACGGCCATGTCGGCGCGATAGAGCGCCATGTCTTCCGGCGGACGCAGCAGCGCGTGCAGCTCCACGAGCGTCTGGTCGTCGATCACCTGGCGCAGGTCCGCCGGCGAGTACGACGAGCCGAGCCGGGTCCACAACACGAGATCGGCGCTCGGGGCGACGGCCGCGATCGGGTCGAGCTGCAGGAAGGTCAGATGCCGCACGACGTCGAGCAGGTCGGTCGGGCGTGGTGAGTCGAGGAGCTGGGCGCGTACGGCGATCCGGCGCGCGTCCCGGCGAGACAGCTGATGCACGGTCACGGGCCGACTGTAAGCGAGTCGGCCGACAGCGCGCTGAGTGGTGTGGCGGCGGCTGTTGTCAGGTCGTCGCGATGACCGCAGGATGGGCTGTCGCTGCACGATGCAAAGGCCGACGGGAGTGGCGTGGAGGTCCGATGAGCCGCGTGATGTCCAAGGACGGGACGCCGATCGCGTACGACCGCCAGGGGAATGGTCCGGCGGTGATCCTGGTCGGCGGCGGACTCGACGACGGCTCCGAGAACGCCGCGCTCGCCGCCGCACTCGCTGAGCACTTCACCACCTACAACTACGCCAGACGCGGTCGCGGTGAGAGTGGTGACACCCGGCCGTACGCGGTCGAGCGCGAGATCCAAGACATCGCGGCGCTGATCGCGACGGCCGGAGGCACCGCGCACCTGTACGGCGTGTCGACCGGCGGCGGCTTGGTGCTCGAGACGGCAGCCCGACGACGCGCTCACCCACTTCTTGCGGCTGACCGGCACCGGTGCCGACGACGTCGCCGCAATGCGGCAGGTACCGTTCTGGTCGGCACTGGCGGGCTTGGCCCACACGCTGCCCTACGACGCCGTCTGTCTGGGCGACGGTCAGCCGCCGCTCCAGCGTCTCGGCCGGATCACCCGACCCACTCTGGTCGCCATCGGCGGCAGAGCTGATCAGCCGGCAGTGGCCGACCGGCACCGAGGATCGGGGACGGCTACCGTAGAGCCGGTGCGAGTGGCTACCTGGAACGTGAACTCGGTCAAGCAGCGACTGCCTCGGTTGTTGCCCTGGCTCGACCAGCGCAAGCCCGACGTCGTATGTCTGCAGGAGACGAAACTCGCCGACGATCAGTTCACGGCGCTGCTCGGCGAGGAGCTCGACCAGCGCGGCTACCAGGTCGCCCTCTACGGCGAGCCCCGCTGGAACGGCGTCGCGATCCTTTCGAAGGTCGGTCTCGACGACGTCGTACTCGGGCTCGAGGGAGGTCCGGGCTTTCCCGATCCGGAGGCACGGGCGGTCGCGGCCACCTGCGACGGGGTGCGGGTGCACTCGGTCTACGTGCCCAACGGTCGCGAACCCGACTCCGAGCACTATCACTACAAGCTGGCGTGGCTCGCCTCGTTGCGGGAGACGGTGGACGCCGGTCCCGACGCCGTCATGGTGTGCGGCGACATGAACATCGCACCGACCGATGCCGACGTCTTCGACCCCGAGGCCTACGTGGGCCAGACCCATGTGACCGGACCCGAGCGGGCGGCGCTCGCCGAGCTCCAGGGCGTCGGCCTGGACGACGTCGTACGCGATCGCTGGCCCGACCAGACGTTCTTCACCTACTGGGACTACCGCGCCGGCATGTTCCACCAGGACCTGGGGATGCGGATCGACCTGGTGCTGGCTTCGGCGCCGGTGTCCGAGCGGGTACAGGCCGCCTGGGTCGATCGGCACGCCCGCAAGGGCAAGGGCCCGAGCGACCATGCTCCGGTGATCGTCGACCTCGACGAGGCTCCCGACGGCAACATCGGGCCGGTCGTGCCACCGCCGTCGGCACCGGCCCGAGGCGGCAAGGTCAAGCTGCCGCAGTCGCCCTGACCGCCGGGCTCGAGGGAGTACGTACGCTGGCCGGTGTGATCGACCTGGACCGCGCGGGCGCGCTGGTCGCCGACGCCTCGCGGGTCACCGTGCTGACCGGCGCCGGGATCTCCACCGACTCGGGAATCCCGGACTTTCGCGGACCGCAGGGGCTGTGGACGAAGAATCCCGGCGCCCAGGCGATGTTCAGCATCGACAGCTACCTCGCCGACCGGGAGGTCCGGGTTCGGGCCTGGCGCAGTCGGCGCGACCATCCGGCCTGGACGGCCAAGCCCAACGACGGCCATCGGGCGCTGGTCGAGCTGGAGCGGCAGGGCCGACTGAGCGCGATCGTCACGCAGAACATCGACGGGCTGCACCAGGCCGCCGGGTCCTCGCCGGTCCTGGTGCACGAGATCCACGGCACGATCTGGGAGGCGGTCTGCATGACCTGCGCCCGACGGGTGCCGATGGCCGACGTGCTGGGCCGGGTCGACGCCGGCGAGGACGACCCGCCGTGCTCCGAGTGCGACGGCATCCAGAAGTCGGCCACCATCTCGTTCGGCCAGTCACTCGACCGCGACGTACTTGACGCAAGCGTGGACGCGGCTCGCCGGTGCGACCTCTTCCTCGCAGTCGGCAGCTCACTGCAGGTCCAGCCCGCCGCCTCCTTGTGCGGCGTCGCGATCGAGACCGGGGCGCCGCTCGTCGTGGTCAACGCCGAGTCGACGCCTTATGACCGGGCGGCTGCCGCTGTGATCCGAGAACCGATCGGCGCCGCTCTCCCACGGCTGGTCACCGCGGAGTCTGTCGGTGACCGCTCGTAGGCTGTCGCCATGGCCACCTGGGACGACGTGCGCCGGATCGCGAACGCCTTGCCCGAGACCAGCGAACGGTCGGGCGATGCGGTTCAGTGGCGGGTGAAGGACAAGCTCTTCGCCTGGGAGCGACCACTACGGCCGGGCGATCTCGCCGAGCTCGGCGACCAGGCACCGTCAGACCCGCCGCTCGCGGCCCGGGTCCCCGATCTGGGCGCGAGGGCGGCGCTGCTAGCCGCTGCCCCCGACATCTACTTCGCGACCACGCATTTCGACGGCTATCCGATCGTCCTGGTCCATCTGGACCGGATCGGCCGCGACGAGCTCGAGGAGCTGCTGACCGAGGCGTGGCTGGCCCGGGCTCCCAAACGAATCGTGTACGCCTACCTCGACGGACCGGACTGAGCCCGGTCGCGGCTCGGCAGCGATAGGCTGGGTACGTGTCGGCGAGCTGTTCTACCCCAGGCTCGAGATGACGGAAGAGCCCGAGCCCATCACTTCGGCTGAGCCCTATGGCATCCTCGCCATCGCGTCGTCCGCCGGAGGTATCACCGCGCTCGGGCGCGTGCTGGGGGAACTCCCCGTGGACTTTCCGGTGCCGATTCTCGTCGTTCAGCACCTGGATCCGCGGCACGAGACGATCATCGCCGAGGTGATCGGGCGGCGCACCAGGCTGTCCGTCAAGCTGGCGGCCGAGGCAGAGCAGGCCGAGTCGGGGAAGATCTACATCGCGCCACCGAACCGGCATCTCCTCGTGGGCTCCGGAGGTTTCATGTCTCTGACGAGCAGCGAGCTCGTCCACTTCGTCCGACCCTCCGCCGACCTGCTCTTCGAGTCGGTGGCGGCGACCTACGGACCTCGAGCCCTGGTGTGCGTGCTCACCGGGACGGGCAGTGATGGGACGATGGGGGCAAGCGCGATCAAGTCGCGGGGTGGCACGGTGATCGTGGAAGATCCGGAGCGAGCCGAGTTCAAGGGCATGCCGGAGTCCGTCGTCGCCTCCGGCTCGGTCGACTTCGTCTTGCCGTTGGAGGAGATCGCCGACGTGATCTGTGGATTGGTGGAGGCCAAGCGCTCATGACCAAGGACGCCGAGAAGTCGGCGAACACCGAGAAGACCGAGAAGGCCACGGGAATCGACAACACCCCGAACCAGGGTCTCGAGGACCTTCTCGAGTTCATCCGCGACTCCCGCGGCTTCGACTTCACCGGATACAAACGGTCGTCGCTCGGTCGGCGAATCCGCAAGCGTATGACCGACGTCGGGACGGATGACTTCGTCGACTATCGGGACCGCCTCGAAAGCAGTGCCGAGGAGTTCCGCCACCTGTTCGACACGATCCTGATCAACGTCACCGGATTCTTCAGAGACGCCGAGGCGTGGGCCTACCTGCAGTCGGACGTCCTGCCCGAGATCGCTGCCAACGTCGATCCGGACGAGGAGATCCGGGTGTGGAGCGCGGGTTGCTCGAGCGGTGAGGAGGCCTACTCCCTGGCGATCGCCTTCGCCGAAGTGCTCGGCACCGACACCTATCTCAGCCGGGTGAAGATCTACGGAACCGATGTCGACGAGGAAGCACTCCGCGACGCGAGGAGCGGGCTCTACTCGGCCAACGCGCTCAAGGGCCTGTCCGAGGACCTTCGCAAGAAGTACTTCGAGCCCAACGGCAACCTGTTCGCCTTCCGCCAGGACATGCGCCGCCGGGTGATCTTCGGCCGGCACGACATCACCGCGGACGCGCCAATATCGCGGCTCAACCTGCTGGTGTGCCGTAACACCATGATGTACTTCAACGTGGAGACCCAGTCGCAGATCATCGACCGGTTCCACTTCGCGTTGCAGGACAGCAGCCATCTGTTCCTCGGCAAGGCCGAGATGCTGCTGTCGGACGGCAACCGCTTCGAGGCCGTCAACATGCGGCAGCGGATCTTCCGTCGGCGGCCCGGCGAGGCGTTTGCGGCGAACCACGCGGCGACGATCAAGCTCTCGACGATGACCGCCTCGACCAGTCTCTCCGGACCGCACCGGAAGCGATCGCTCGGCGATCTCGCCGTCGAGGAAGCCCCCTTCGGGATGCTCTGGGTCGATATCGACGGCCTCGTCTCCGGCCTCAACGGCCAGGCGCGCACGATGTTCGGCTTGAGCTCACACGACATCGGCCGACCGCTGCGGGATCTCGAGATCTCCTATCGGCCGGTCGAGCTTCGTTCGCTCATCGAGCGCGCCTACGCGGAGCGTCGCGTCGTACGCGTCACCGGCATCGAGCGGGTTCTGGGGTCGGACGACATCCAGTACCTCGATCTCCACGTGCAGCCGCTGTGGGACGGCGACGGCATGTCGGCCGGCGTCATGATCATGTTCATCGACTCGACCGTCGCGACCCGGCTGCAGCGCGAGGTCAAGCGAAATCGCGAGGAGCTGGAGACCGCCTACGAGGAGCTTCAGTCGACCAACGAGGAGTTGGAGACGACCAACGAGGAGCTCCAGTCCAGCATCGAGGAGTTGGAGACGACCAACGAGGAGCTTCAGTCGACCAACGAGGAGTTGGAGACGACCAACGAGGAGCTCCAGTCTGGCAACGAAGAGCTCGAGACCATGAACGAGGAGATGCGGGCGCGCACGACCGAGCTCGATGAGGCGCGTACTTTCCTCGAGGGCGTGCTGTCCAGCGTCGCAGCGGCGGTCGTCGTGCTCGACGCCGAGCTGCTCGTGCGGAGCTGGAACCGTGGTGCGGCCGACTTGTGGGGGCTGCGGACGGAGGAGGTTCAGAATCGGGGGTTCTTCACGCTGGACTTCGGTCTCCCGACCGACGACGTTCGCGTCGTCGTCCAGCGCTGTCTCGAAACCGGGCGGCGAGCCGGCCCGATCGAGGTGGAAGCGATCAATCGGATCGGACGCACGATCATGTGCTCGGTGAGCTGCTCTCCGCTCGACGGACCGAACGGCGGCCTGGTGCTGCTGATCGAGGACGTCAGCCGGAGCCGGAACTAGCGCCGTCGCCCTTCGGCGCGAGTTGCTCGTCGGAGAGCTGACCCTGGACGACCTCCTCCGCGACCGCGCTGAGGCGGTGTCCGTTGCGGCGAGCGTGGCCACGGAGAGCCTCGAACGCATCGTCGGGCGTGATGGTGCGCCACGCCGCGACGATGCCCTTGGCCTGCTCGATGACTACTCGGCTGTGGAGCGCCCGTTGCAACTGCTCCACACGGCGTTGGCTTTGTCGATAGGTGCGCTGGTGACTGAGGCCGATGGCGGCAGCCTCGGTCACGATGCCGATCAGCCCGAGCTGAATGTTGTCGCTCGATTGCTGAGCAGGAGCGAGCACGCAGACCGCACCGAGCGTCTCGGCGCGGCGGCGCAGGGGGTAGGCGCTCACTGAGGCGAAGCCGGCCTCTCGCGCGGCCGGCCCGAATCTTGGCCAGCGGGCGTCCACAGTGTCGAGGGTCTGCTGCCGGAGCTGTTGTCCGGTGCCGTGACTCGTCGTGCACGGTCCCTCTTTGATCCGGGACTCCACCGACACCAGGTCCCGCATCCGCGCGCTGCTCGCTGCCGCAGTGGTCAGGCTTCCGGTGTCGGTGGTGACCAGGAGACCGATCTCTGCCGGTGAGACGAGCTCGGACAGCCGACGGGTCAGAATGTTGAGGTAGGCAGACTCGCGCACGTCGAGACTGTCGGCGAGTTCGATCATGACGTCGGCGAGCCAGGTTTCTCGTTGCTCCATGACGCTCATCCCCCTCCTTCCCACACTGCTTATCGGGACTATACGCCCGTACGTCGACCAATCGAGCACGGCGAATCTCATGAGGCGTACATTGGCAGCATGCCGTCACGAGACGTGGCGAGAGCGAAGGTCGTCGAACTCAGGCAACGCGCACTCGGTGAGCGCCAGCGGGCCGCACGGGCTGCGGCGATCGGTGCCGAATACGAAGCTCGTCGAGCGCTGACAAAGAACTCGCTGCAGCCGCTCCGGGTCCGGATGGCCGATCTTCATCGGCGCCTGGAGGCGCGGCATCTCGAGGCGGCGAGACTGCAGGAGTTGCATGCTTCGCGCCTGGAGATGTGGGCCCGCCGACGCGACCCGGTCACCGCGTGGCCGACGTTCATCGAGGCGGTGGCCTCCGCGGTCGGAGGCGGGAGCACGGCGGTCATCATGCTCGGCAGCGAGGGTGTGGAGACGCTGGTGGCGGCGTCAGACCGCACCGCCCGGCTCGCTCACGATGTCGAGTTCGTCATGGGCGAAGGACCGGCACGCGATGTGGCGGCCAGCAATCTGACGGTCCGAGCGCAGGGGGACGCTCTGGTCGAGCGTTGGCCCCGCTTCGGGCCGATCGTCGCCGATCACGGTGTGGGCTCGTTGATCAGCCTCCCGCTGCGACAGGAACCCGGCGGCTGCCTCGGAGCGCTGTCCATCTATGCCGCGACGGCGACGGTTCCGGCCAACATCGCGGCGACCTCGGTCCGGGTCGCGGACGCGCTCACGCACACGGTGCTCAACGTGCCGGGGACAGTAGCGGACGACGAGATTCCGGCCGTTCCGATGTTCGACGAGTCGGACTTCCTCGCGAAGGTCCACCAGGCCGCTGGCATGGTGTCGGTTCAGCAGTCCTGTGAGACCGATGACGCGGTCGCGATACTTCGGGCCCGGGCCTTCGCCGACGGCCTGCCGTTGGAAACCCTGGCCGACCACGTGATCCACGGCGACGTACGCATCTAGGGCGGCGCGGGTACATTCGGCCCGTGATCCAGGAGTCAGCGACACTCGCCATCAACAGCCGCATCCGGGCCAAGCAGGCGGCTGGGGAGCCGGTGCTCCATCTCGGGTTCGGCGAGGCCGGACTGCCGGTGCTTCCCGTCGTGACAGAGGTACTCGCGTCGGCCTCAGGACGCAACGCCTACGGCTCGGTGGCAGGCGCCCTCGATGCCCGACGGGCGGCCGCCGGCTATCTCGGCCGCCGCGGCCTCCCGACCGATCCGGATCAGATCGTTCTCGCGCCGGGCAGCAAGCCGCTGTTGTTCGGGCTCGTGGCGGCCATGCCCGGTGACGTGGTGCTGCCGTGCCCGTCGTGGGTCAGCTACGCCGCGCAAGCCGCGTTGATGGGGCGACGAGTGCTCTCGGTGCCGGTTCCCGAGTCCGCCGGCGGCGTTCCCGATCCGATGCTGCTCGACGAGACGGTCGGTCAGGCCCGCCGCGACGGTGCCGATCCGCGGATCCTGGTCGTGACGATGCCCGACAACCCGACCGGTACGGTGCCGCCGGGCGACCTGATCGAGGCGGTCTGCGAGGTCGCGCAACGCCACGATCTGATCATCGTGTCCGACGAGATCTATCGCGACCTCGCCTGGCCCGGACACGACGTGGTGAGCCCGGCCAGTCTGGCTCCGGGCCGAACCGCCGTCACCTCCGGGCTCAGCAAGGCGATGGCGCTCGGTGGCTATCGCATCGGATTCGCCCGGCTGCCCGACGGTGAGCTGGGAGAACGGCTGCGACCGGATCTGGTGGGCGTCGCGAGTGAGGTGTGGTCCAGCCTGGCGGCGCCGATGCAGGCGGTTGCCGCGTACGTGCTCGACGAGCCCGACGAGGTCGTCGACCACGTACGCGTCGGCCGGCGGCTGCATCAGACGGTCGCGACCGCCGTACATCGGGAGTTCGTCGCGATCGGGGCCGATTGCCGTCCGCCGTCGGGCGCGTTCTACCTGTATCCGGACCTGTCGAGCCTGCGGCCGCGACTTGCCGAGCGCGGGATCTCCTCCGGGATGGAGCTCACCGACCTGCTGCTCGACGAGTACGGCGTCGGGGTCCTCGCCGGTGAGTCGTTCGGCGACGATCCGAAGGCCTGGCGATTCCGGGTCGCCACCAGCCTGCTCTACGGCCGGACTGACGAGGAGCGATGGCAGGCGTTGCGGGCCGCCGATCCATTGGACCTACCCTGGATCGCCGACGCGCTGGCCCACCTGCGCCGAGCCCTGACCGCCCTCGCTGCCTAGCCGGACCGGCTCGGTGCTTCAACCGCTCGAGCCCTGATCCCTTGTCGGGGGCCGTTCCGGGGCGAACCCGATGTGGTGCCGCCGGTGCGCTTGGCAGGCTCGGCGACGATGTCAACGTCTCTCGCTCCCACCGACGCCACACCGCGCTCTCGGCCGGCCCGATCCCGGACCTGGCGGATCATCCGACGGGTCCTGATCGTGCTGGCCGCGCTGCTGCTGATCGTGGCCGGCCTGTTCGGGTACGCCTGGTACACCGCGCCGGTCGACACGGTGGGCAAGGTGCCGTTCGAGCAGCCGTTGGCGATCCCGCCGCTCGCGGAGTCGCAGGTGGACGACGACGGACGCCGGGTCTTCGACCTCACCGCGCAGCAGAGCATGACCGAGTTGGTGCCGGGCACGTCGACCGAGACCTGGGGCTACAACGGCGGTTATCTCGGGCCTACCCTGCGTGCCGAACGCGGCGAGGAAGTGATCGTCGACGTCACGAACGACCTCGACGAGACGACCTCGGTGCATTGGCACGGCATGCACCTGCCGGCGGAGATGGACGGCGGACCGCACCAGCCGATCGCGCCGGGGCAGACCTGGTCACCGACGTGGACGATCGACCAGCCCGCCGCGACGCTGTGGTATCACCCCCATCCGCACGGCGAGACCGAGGACCACATCTACCGCGGCCTGGCCGGCATGTTCATCCTCGAAGACCCCGACCTGCCGGCGGCGCGGCAACTGCCCCACGAATACGGCGTCGACGACATCCCCGTCATCGTCCAGGACAAGCGGTTCGACGACGGCGAGCTGACCTACGGTCGGCCGTGGTTCAGCAGTATGGGACGGCTCGGCGACACGTTGCTGGTCAACGGCACCTACGGCCCGTACCTCGACGTCACGACCGAACTGGTCCGGCTCCGACTGCTCAACGCCTCGACCGCGCGGGTCTACGACTTCGGCTTCTCCGACAACCGTGAGTTCGACGTCGTCGCGACCGACGGCGGACTGCTGCCGGGCCCGGTGGCGGTGAACCGGATGCCGCTGTCGCCCGGCGAGCGCGCCGAGATCGTCGTCCGCATGGAGCCGGGCGAGCAGGTCGAGCTGCGGTCGTACCCGCCCGACCTCGGCGCCGACTTTCTGACCGAGCGGTTCGACGGCGGGTCCGACCGGTTCGACGTCTTGCAGCTGCGTGCGGCGGACGAGCTCCAGACGTCGCCGGAGCTCCCGGACTCACTCGCCCCGGCCCCGGACCCGCTGGCCGATGTCGGCAATCTCGACACGACCCGCGAGTTCGTGCTGTCCGGCCGGACGATCAACGGCCAGAAGATGGACATGGGTCGCATCGACACCACCGTCGAGGTGGACCGGACCGAGATCTGGGCGATCACCAACCGGGACGGCAGCGTCCACAACTTCCACGTCCACGACACGCAGTTCCAGATCGTCGACGTCGACGGCCGATCGCCACCGCCGGAGTTCGCCGGCTGGAAGGACACCGTGCTACTGCGGCCCAACACCACGACTCGGATCGCCCTCCGGTTCAGCGACTACAGCGACCCGGACGTGCCGTACATGTATCACTGCCATCTCCTCTTCCACGAGGACCAGGGCATGATGGGCCAGTTCGTGGTCGTCGAGCCTGGCGGGTCCGCGGGCGATGTGGACCACGGGGCGCACGCCGGGCACTGATTGCTTCCGAGTCAGAGCCAGTCGCCGGGCCAGGTGACGACGAGCCGACGCCGCCAGCACCGGGTGAGTGCTCGCCGGTACGGTCGATTGTGGAGGATTCCAGTCCGTGACGACGAACGTGACGCCCCAGCTGCTGAGCAGCGACGTGGAGCGTGAGACGCCGGTCGAGACGGCCGCAGCCGACACAGCCGCGGTCGGGATGCAGGCGTTCGCCCATCGGTTGTTGTCGGAGCATCCGGAGTTGTTCGTGGGACCGAACGCGGTGCTGTCGCCGGCGAGCATCGGCACGGCGTTCGCGATGCTGCGGGTCGGCGCCGAGGGGGAGACGGCGACGCAGATCGACGCCGTGCTCGGCTTCCCTGCCACCGGCCTCGGCGCGGCGTACAACTTCCTGACCGACCAGTGGACGACGACAGGCGACGATGGTCCCGAGCTCGCGATCGCCAACTCGCTGTTCGTCCGGAACGGCTTCGGGCTCGACCCGGACTTCCTCGATGCACTGGCCCGCGACTTCGGCGCCGGCGTACGGACGGTCGATTTCACGTCGGACGAGGCGGTGCGGATCATCAACGCCTGGGTCCGCCGGGAGACGCGCGAACGGATCGACCGACTCTTCGACTCACTCGACCCCGAGACGCGGCTGGTTCTCGCCAATGCGGTCTACCTCAAGGCCGAGTGGGTCAGCAAGTTCGCTGCGAGCTCGACCTATGAGAGCGAGTTTCGTCGCGAACCCGGTGGCTCGGTGCGAGTGCCCTTCATGCACCAGACGAGCAACGTCGATTACGTCCGGCGCCTGGCCTGGTCGGCGGTTCGGCTGCCCTACCGGGGTAGCGAGCTGTCGATGTGGGTGCTGCTGCCCACGGGAGGCGTTGACCCGATCGAGCTACTTGCCCCGGCCGTACTGGCGGAGGCAGCCGAGAAGGCGGAGACGCTGCGGGTCGACCTGGCGCTGCCGAAGTGGGACTTCAAGCGGGACCTGCCTTTGAACGCGGCGTTGCAGGCGATGGGAATGCCCCGGGCGTTCACCGACCGCGCGGAGTTTCCGGGTGTCTCGGCCGATCCGCTCAAGATCGACCAGGTGATACATCGCGCCGACATCACTGTCGACGAGGCGGGCACCGAAGCCGCGGCCGCCACCGGAATCTCGATGGTGCCGGTGGCGGCCGTATTGCCGCAGACGAGCTTCGACGCCGATCACCCGTTCGCGTTCGTCGTGCTGCATGACGCGACCGGTGCGCCACTGTTCGAGGGCGTCGTCGGCGACCCGTCGGCGACCCGGTAGCGGTCGTCCGCCAGGGTCAGGGCCCGCTAGTCGTCTTGACCGCTGTCGTTGTCGCCCTCGGAGCTGACCACATGGAAGTTCGCGTCGAGCTGGACGTCGACCTGGCTGCCGTCGTCCTTGGTGACCTCGACCTCGTACTTGCTCTCCTCGTCGCCGACCTCGGTGCCGGTGACGCGGCCACCGCCGGTGTAGTCCAGCGCGGCGGCCGATGCCTTGGCGAGGGCGTCTCCGGTGATCGGCGTCTCGGACCCGTCGTCGTCGGCGACTCCGCTCGCTACGGCGATGCCGGTTCCTCCGGCGACGACCAGGACGCCGGCCCCGACGCCGATGGCGATCTTCGCGCGCTTCTGCATTGCTATCGCTCCTAACACCTGTACTTCAGTGTGCCAAGCCTGGCGGGCCGTCGCTGAACCCCACCTGAACGATCAGGCCAGCACCGTCGTCCGGCGCTCACCCCACTCGAGGGCGCTCGCGATCGCGTCGTCCAGGCTGAGCTCGGCACGCCAGTCGAGCAGCCGGGTGGCCTTGTCGACGTTGGCATACGCGCCGATCGCGTCACCGGGGCGGGGCGGCGCCTCCCGGGCGGGCACCGACTGGCCGTACACCCGCTCGAACGCGGCCAGCAGCTCCCGGACGGTGACGCCGCTGCCGGTGCCGAGGTTGATGATCGTGCTCGTCGTCCGCTCGGTCGCGAGGACCCGGTCGAACCGCTCGACCGTCGCCACGTGAGCTCGGGCCAGGTCCCATACGTGAACGTAGTCGCGGATGCCGGTTCCGTCCCGAGTGGGATGGTCGGTGCCGGTGATGGCGAACTCGTCGATGTCGCCCCGGACCGCCGCGACGAGCCGGCCCAGTGCGTGGCTCGGCAGGGCGTCTTGGATGCCGGAGCGGAAGTCTGGATCCGAGCCGATCGGGTTGAAGTAGCGCAGGATGATGGCCCGCAGCTCGGTCGCGGCGCAGATGTCGGTCAGTGCCTGCTCCATCACCCGCTTGGTCCGGGCGTACGGCGACGGCGGATCCAGCGGCGACTCCTCGGTGACCTCGAACGTCGCGCTCGGCGCATACAGTGACGCCGTGGACGAGAACACCACCCGCGGCTTGCCGAGTGCCGCGAGCTCGTCGAAAAGCTCCAGCGACTTCGTGACGTTGTCGCGGTAGTACGCGTACGGCTGGGCGACGCTCTCGGGTACGACGATCCGGGCCGCGCAGTGGATCGTGGAGTGCAGGTCGGGATGTTCGTCGACGATCCGGCGCAGCGCGTCCCGATCGGCGATGTCGGCGGCGTAGAAGGGTCGGTCACCGACGAACTCGCGGCGTCCGGCGCCGAGGTGGTCGAGGATCAACGGCACGTGGCCGGCGTCCTCGAGCGCGGTCGCGATCGTGCTGCCGATGTAGCCGGCCCCGCCGGTGATCAGAACCTTCATGCCGCGACCGTAGCCCGTGGCGTCAGGATCCCGTCAAGACGCATCAAGGGGGCGTCAAAACCGGACGGGCTCGGGTCGCGCCGGACTTGACTGACGGCATGACCGATCTCGTCTTCGTCGCCATCGCGGTGGCGTTCTTCGTGCTGTGCGTCGGCTACGTCCGCGCCTGCGACCGGATCGTTGAGTCCGGCGGCAAGCAGGTCGACGAAACGGCGCCGGAAACTCCCCACGAGCTCGAGGAGACCAGGCGATGAGCGCCGATCAAGTCGTCGGGCTCGTCGTCGCGGTCTTCCTCGCCGGCTACCTGGTCGCCGCTCTGGTCTTCCCGGAGCGGTTCTAGATGTCGGGCGCAGGGTGGGCTCAGTTCGCTGCGATGATCGCCGTCACGCTCGTCACCGCCCCCGCACTGGGGTGGTACATGGCGAAGGTCTACGGCGACGACAACAAGGCCCCCGGCGATCGGGTCTTCCTCCCGATCGAACGGGTGATCTATCGGATCTGCCGCGTCGACCCCGACAAGGAGCAGAACTGGAAGATCTATGCCTACTCCGTTCTGGCTTTCAGTTTGGTCTCCTTCCTGCTGTTGTACGTGTTGCTCCGCCTCCAGGCCGGGCTTCCCCTGAACCCCAACGATCTTCCCGGCGTCATCCCGCACCTGTCGTTCAACACCGCTGTCAGCTTCATGACCAACACGAACTGGCAGTCGTACGCCGGAGAGGTGACGCTGAGCAACCTGTCGCAGATGGTCGGCCTGACCGTGCAGAACTTCGTGTCAGCGGCCGCCGGCATGGCCGTGATGGCGGCGTTGATTCGAGGTCTCGCTCGCCGGCGCGCCAGCACGGTCGGCAACTTCTGGGTCGACCTGACCCGGTCCACCATCCGGATCCTGATTCCGCTGGCGTTCTTCGTGGCGATCATCCTGGTCAGCCAGGGCGTGATCCAGAACTTCAGCGGCAACAGCTCGGTGACGACGGTGGAAGGCGCTTCGCAGACGATCCCCGGCGGTCCGGCCGCGAGTCAGATCTCGATCAAGCAGCTCGGCACCAACGGCGGTGGCTTCTTCAACACCAACTCGGCGCACCCGTTCGAGAACTCCACGCCGTTCAACAACTTCGTCGAGACCTGGGCGCTGCTGATCATTCCGTTCGCCCTCGCCTTCACCTTCGGCTTCATGATCCGACGCAAGCGGCAGGGCTACGCCGTGTTCGCGATCATGTTCATCATCTGGGCCGGCATGTCGCTGCTCGCGATGGGCCTGGAGACCCATGGAAACTCCGCGCTCGATGCGTACGGCGTCGATCAGAGCGTCAGCTCCGACCAACCCGGCGGCAACATGGAAGGCAAGGAGTTGCGCCTCGGTCCGGAAGCGTCCGGACTCTGGGCGGGCACGACCACCGGCACGTCCAACGGCGCGGTCAACTCCATGCACGACAGCTACACCCCGCTCGGCGGCGGAGTGCCGATGCTGCACATGATGCTGGGCGAGGTGAGTCCCGGCGGCGTCGGCGTCGGCCTGAACGGCCTGCTGATCATGGTCATGCTGTCCGTGTTCATCGCGGGGCTCATGATCGGCCGAACACCCGAGTACCTCGGCAAGAAGATCGAGTCGTCGGAGATGAAGCTGATCGTGCTTTATCTGCTGGCGATGCCGGCCACCGTGCTGTGTTTCGCCGGCGCGTCCTCGGTCCTCAGCTTCGCACTCGACTCGCGACTCAACACCGGACCACACGGCCTGTCCGAGATCCTGTACGCCTTCGTCTCCGGCACGAACAACAACGGATCGGCGTTCGCCGGGCTCACCGCGGCCACGAACTGGTACGACACGACGCTGGGCCTCTCGATGCTGATCGGCCGCTTCTTCCTGATCATCCCGGTGCTGGCGATCGCGGGCTCGATGGCCCGTAAACAGACCGTTCCGGCCTCGTCCGCGACGTTCCCGACCGATACGCCGCTGTTCGTCGGGCTCGTGATCGGTGTCGTGTTCATCGTGTCCGCCCTGACGTTCTTCCCCGTGCTCTCGCTCGGCCCCATCGTCGAGCAGCTGTCCCTGTAGGAGTTCACCAGAAATGCCAACGACAAAGGTCCGACCGGTCGGCAGCAGTGCCCGTGACCGGCACCCGCTTCCGACCCGGTCGCTCCTCGACCCGGCCATCGTGCGGCGCGCCCTCGGCGACAGCGTTCGCAAGCTGGATCCCCGGACCCAGGCGCGCAATCCGGTGATGTTCGTGGTCCTGGTCGGCAGCGTGCTGACGACGATCCTGTTCTTCCGCGACCTGACCGACTCGACCTCGGCGCAGAACGTCTTCGCCGGACTGGTCGCGCTGTTCCTCTGGTTCACCGTGCTCTTCGCCGACTTCGCCGAGGCGATGGCCGAAGGCCGTGGCAAGGCACAGGCCGACACCCTGCGCAGGACCCGGACCGAGACGGTGGCGCACCGCCGCCGCAAGGACGGCTCGATCGAGGAGGTGTCCGCGACCCAGCTGCGGGTCGGAGACGAGTGCATCGTGTCCGCGGGAGAGGTCATCCCGAGCGACGGCGACGTCGTCGAAGGGATCGCCAGCGTCGACGAGTCGGCCATCACCGGTGAGTCGGCCCCGGTGATCCGGGAGTCCGGCGGCGACCGGTCGGCCGTCACCGGCGGCACCAAGGTGTTGTCGGACGAGATCGTCGTCCGTATCACCGCCCGACCCGGCGAGACCTTCCTGGACCGGATGATCGCGCTCGTCGAAGGTGCCGAGCGGCAGAAGACGCCGAACGAGATCGCCCTCAACATTCTGCTCGCCGGACTGACGATCATGTTCCTGCTGGCGGTCGCCACTCTGCAGCCGTTCGCGATCTACTCCAACGCCGAGCAGAGCATCATCGTTCTCGTCGCCCTGCTGGTCTGTCTGATTCCGACCACGATCGGCGCTCTGCTCTCCGCGATCGGCATCGCCGGGATGGACCGGATGGTGCAGCGCAACGTGCTCGCCATGTCGGGTCGTGCGGTCGAGGCCGCCGGCGATGTCGACACCCTGCTGCTCGACAAGACCGGGACCATCACGCTCGGCAACCGGCAGGCGGCCGCGTTCCTCACTTCTCCAGGCGTTCTCGACGACGAGCTGGCGGCGGCGGCGTACGCGTCGAGCCTCCCCGACGAGACACCGGAGGGCCGGTCGATCGTGGCGTACGCCGAGCGGCAGTTCGGACTATCCGGCGAGAGCCAGCCCGAGGGGAAGCTCGTACCGTTCAGCGCTCAGACCCGGATGAGCGGCATCGACCACGACAGCATCTCCGTCCGCAAGGGCGCCACCGATGCGGTACGACGGTGGGTCGAGGACTACGGCGGCACCGTCCCGGGAGAGATCGAGACGATTTCGCACGGGATCTCGGTCGACGGCGGTACGCCACTGGCTGTGGCCGAGCGCGACACGCGGACCGGTGTCACCCGGATGCTCGGCGTGATCCACCTCAAGGACGTCGTCAAGGGAGGCATGCACGAGCGCTTCGACCAGCTTCGGGCGATGGGGATCCGCACCGTCATGATCACCGGCGACAACCCGCAGACCGCGAAGGCGATCGCCGACGAGGCCGGCGTCGACGACTACCTCGCCGAGGCTACGCCGGAGAACAAGATGGATCTGATCAAGCGCGAGCAGACCGGCGGCGCGATGATCGCGATGACCGGTGACGGGACGAACGACGCGCCTGCGCTCGCCAAGGCCGACGTCGGTGTCGCGATGAACACCGGCACCCAGGCCGCCAAGGAAGCCGGCAACATGGTCGACCTCGACTCCGACCCGACCAAGCTCATCGAGGTCGTCGAGATCGGCAAGCAGTTGCTCATCACCAGGGGATCGCTCACGACGTTCTCGATCGCCAACGACGTCGCGAAATACTTCGCGATCATCCCGGCGATGTTCTCCGGGGTCCTGCCCGTGCTCGACAAGCTCAACATCATGAGCCTCGACACACCGCACTCGGCGATCCTGTCGGCGGTCATCTTCAACGCGCTGATCATCGTCGCGCTCATCCCGCTGGCGTTGCGGGGCGTTCGGTTCCGCGCCGAGCGACCGGAGGTCATGCTGCGCCGAAACCTGCTCCTCTACGGGCTCGGCGGGGTCATCATCCCGTTCATCGGCATCAAACTCGTCGACATCGTCATCGTCGCGTTAGGAGTCTCGTGATGCGTCGCCAACTCCAGGCCGCGCTCGGCATGCTGCTGCTGTTCACGGTGATCACCGGCATCGTCTACCCCTTGGCCGTCACCGGCGTGGCCCAGGCACTGTTCTCCGGCAAGGCGGACGGCTCGTACATCGAGCGGAACGGCCAGGTCGTCGGCTCCTCGCTCATCGGTCAGCCGTTCAAGGGTCCGGAGTACTTCCATCCGCGGCCGTCTGCGGTCGGCTACGACGGGTCGCTGAGCTCCGGCAGCAACCTCGGTCCCACGAATCCCGATCTGCTGGCCGCTGTCGAGCGGCGGGCCGACCGCTACCGCGAGGAGAACGGGCTTCCCCCGGACGCCGAGGTGCCGGTGGACGCGGTGACCGCGTCGGGCTCGGGACTCGACCCGGACATCTCGGTGGCGAACGCCCGGCTGCAGGCACCGCGAGTCGCCGAAGCGCGCGGGATGGACGTCTTCGAGGTCTACGACCTGGTGAGCGACCACACTGCGGACCGGACGTTCGGCTTCCTCGGGGGGCCGAGGGTGAACGTCCTCGAGCTCAACCTGGCCCTCGACGACGCGCAAGAATGAGGACATGAAGCGGGGCCAGCTCCGGATCTACCTCGGCGCCGCGCCTGGGGTCGGGAAGACCTTCGCCATGCTCTGCGAGGCCCGGCGAGCCAAGGAGCGCGGTCGCGACGTCGTCGTGGGCTTCGTCGAGGTCCACGGCCGGGCTCACACGGCCGAACAGATCGGCGACCTGGCGGTGATCCCGCGCAAGCACATGGTCTACCGGCGCTCGACCTTCGAGGAGTTCGACGTCGATGCCGCGCTCGCCCGGCGACCAGCCCGGGTGCTCGTCGACGAGCTGGCGCACACCAACGTGCCCGGCAGCCGCAACCCCAAACGCTGGCAGGACATCGAGGAGCTCCTCGACGCCGGCATCGACGTCATCTCGACGCTCAACATCCAGCATCTCGAGTCTCTGAACGACGCGGTCGAGTCGATCACCGGCGTCAAACAGCGCGAGACGGTTCCCGACGAGGTCGTACGCCGGGCCGATCAGATCGAGCTCGTCGACATCACGCCGGAGGCGTTGCGGCGCCGGATGGCACACGGCAACGTCTACGCGCCGGAGAAGGTCGACGCGGCGCTGAGCCGTTACTTCCGGATCGGCAACCTGTCCGCGCTTCGTGAGCTGGCGCTGCTGTGGCTCGCGGACCGGGTCGACGAGGCACTCGAGCGCTACCGGAGCGACGAGGGCATCGCCGCGTCCTGGCCGGCCCGCGAACGCGTCGTCGTCGCTGTCACCGGTGGGCCCGAGAGCGAGGTGCTGCTGCGTCGAGCGGCCCGGATCGCCTCGCGTGGCGCGGGCGGCGAGCTGCACGCGGTGTACGTCGCGCGCAGCGACGGCCTGGTCGCGGCCGACCCGAATCAGCTGGCCCGGCAACGCGTACTCACCGTGGAGCTGGGCGGCACCCACCACACGGTCGTCGCCGACGACATCGCCGAGGCCGTCCTCGAGTTCGCCCGGGGTGTCAACGCGGCACAGATCGTCGTCGGAGTGAGCCGCCGGCGGCGCTGGAAGGCGATGCTCGCGGTCGGCGTCAGCGAACGCATCGTCGCGGGCTCCGGCGACATCGACGTCCACCTGGTCAGTCACGAGTACGCCGGGCGCGGGCCACTCGTACCGTCGCGCAGTCCGTCGCTCGGTCACCGACGCGTACTCGCCGGATGGGTTCTCGCCGTCGGTGGCTCCGCGCTGTTGACCGGTGTCCTGGCCGCGACTCGCGATCTCCACGAGCTCTCGTTCGAGGCGATGCTGTACCTGGCGCTCACCGTGATCTGCGCGCTGGTCGGCGGCTGGTGGCCGGCCGTGACGGCGGCCGTACTCGACGCCTTGCTCCTCAACTTCTTCTTCATCAACCCGCTCTACACCCTGAGCGTCGCCGACCCGGTCGCCGTACTGGCGCTGGTGCTCTTCCTCGTCGTGGCGATCTCGGTCGCGTCGGTCGTCGAGCTGGCCGAGCGCCGAAGAGCCGAGGCGAACCGGGCCCAGGTCGAGGCCGACACGCTGACGCTGCTCAACCACGCGCTGCTACGCACCGATCATGCTGTGGTGGCGTTGCTGGAGCTGCTGTGCGAGACCTTCGGCGCGACGTCGGCCGCCCTGCTCCGCAACGAGGACGGCGGCTGGTCCACCATGGCGGCGGTCGGTCCGAACCCGGCCATGGATCCCGACCAGGCCGACACCGAGACCGAGGTGTCCGACCACACCATGCTCGCGCTTCGAGGGCGGCTGCTGTCGGCGCAGGAGCATCGGGTGCTCTCGGCGTTCGCGACGCACCTCGCCGTCGTGATGGACCGTGAGGAGCTGGCGCGCAAGGCCGCGAGCGTCCAGCAACTCGAGGAGGGCAACCGGATCCGGACCGCGCTGCTGGCGGCGGTGTCCCACGACCTGCGTACTCCGCTCGCCGGCATCAAGGCCGCCGTCTCCAGCCTGCGCGCCGAGGACATGGACTGGACGCCGGAGGACGAGCGGGATCTGCTCGCGGCCGTGGAGGAGTCGGCCGACCGGCTGGACGCGATCGTCGCCAACCTGCTCGATCTCAGTCGCCTGCAGACCGGCGTCGTCGCGCCCACCACGCGCGACGTCGGACTCGACGATGTCGTCGCTCGGTGCGTCCAGACCGTGTCGGAGCCGGCCCGGGTGGAGCTGAGCTTCGCGCCGGAGCTGCCCGACGTACGCGTCGACCCCGGGCTGCTCGACCGGGTCGTCGCCAACCTCGTCGACAACGCGCTCCACCACGCGCCGCCCGGCACCCACGTCCAGGTCGCCGCGAGCAGCCTCGGTGATCGAGTGCAGCTGCGCGTGGTCGATCGCGGGCCGGGCGTGCCCGATGCCGACAAGGAGCGCATCTTCGAGCCGTTCCAGCGGCTGGGCGACGCGCCCGGGGGAGACGGGGTGGGTCTGGGTCTGGCCGTGGCGAAGGGACTCACCGAGGCGATGGGTGGTTCGCTGACCGCCGACGACACGCCGGGTGGCGGACTGACCATGATCGTCGAGCTGCGCGCGGCGCCGATCCGCCGCGTCGAGGAAGTGACGGCATGAACGGGGCGCTCCGGTGACGTCGGTGCTGGTCGTCGACGACGAGTCCGCGATGGTCCGTACGCTCTCGATCAACCTGCGCGCAAGGGACTACGACGTACTCGTCGCCGGTGACGGCCGTACCGCCCTCGACGTGTGTCGCGAGGAGAAGCCCGACGTCGTCCTGCTCGACCTCGGTCTGCCCGATCTCAGCGGCGTCGAGGTGCTGCGGAAACTCCGGACCTGGAGTCAGGTCCCGGTCGTCGTGCTGTCGGCGCGGCACGGGTCGGACGACAAGGTCGAGGCGCTCGACGAGGGCGCCGACGACTACGTGACCAAGCCGTTCGGCATGGACGAGCTGCTGGCGCGAGTACGGGCCGCCGTGCGGCGCTCCGGTGGGTCCGAGGCCGACGCGGTGGTCGAGACCGAGGCGTTCCGGCTCGATCTGGGCGCGAAGCAGGCCTGGCGGGACGGGAGCGAGGTACATCTGACGCCGACCGAGTGGAGTCTGCTGGAGGCGCTGGTACGCCGCCCGGGTCGGCTGGTGCCGCAGCGGCAGCTGCTCAAGGACGTCTGGGGACCCGCCTACGGCTCGGAGACCCACTATCTGCGGGTCTACATGGCGCAGCTGCGCCGCAAGCTCGAGCCCGACCCGGCTCGCCCCCGGCACCTCGTCACCGAGCCCGGGATGGGCTATCGCTTCGTCGCCTGACGCTCATCCGCCCGGTTTGGCCCGGCCATCCGCCCGGTTTGGCCCGGCCATCCGCCTCGGATGGCCGGGCCAAACCGGGCGGATCGGCGTGGGTGTCGATTCGGCCCCGGCTCGTTCGTCATGGGAGTGACAGGCTGAGCAAGTCGAGGAGGAACGGGATGAAATACATGCTGTTGCTGGTCGGTGACGAGAAGGCCGACCGGGAGCTGTCGGAGGAAGAGTCGAAACGGATCATCGGGGAGCACTTCGCGCTCGGTGAGCAGATGGAGGCCGAGGGGGCCCACGTCTTCGGAGTGGCGCTCGAGCAGTCGTCGACTGCGACCACCGTCGATGTCGCCGGTGGCGGCGCGATCACCGACGGGCCGTACGCCGAGACTGCCGAGCAGATCGGTGGCATCTATTTCGTCGAGGCGGACGATCTCG
>Ga0081455_10001517_pt1 | contig 28624 bp, 23 predicted proteins | sample TabmetS3T2R1_FD_70207 | JGI IMG/M metagenome (GOLD analysis project Ga0081455, IMG submission 70207) | Tabebuia heterophylla rhizosphere microbial communities from the University of Puerto Rico - S3T2R1 | ecosystem: Host-associated > Plants > Roots > Rhizosphere ... | reverse complement strand
GGCCGCCGACGAGGCCGACGACGCCGACCGCCCCCGCCATCTCCGGCCCGCGGTCCCGTGGGCGGTCCGGCATCGCCAGGGGGTGCGGGTCGTGCGCCGGCTCGTGGCGGTGAAGGCCGCCGCGGTCACGACCGTCGTTGCCATCGGGGTCACCGCCGCGGCCGCCACCACCGGGTTCGTCGCCACCGTGGTGGTGCCTGCGCTGTCGAAGAACGAGCCGAAGCACATCGAGGAGCGCGAGACCACGCCGGCCCCGGGCAGCGGGTCCTCGGCCGAGGGCTCCGGCAGTGCGGGCCACGGGGGCGGTGGCGACACCACGACCGATCCGCGGGTGTCGATGGACCCTGACGAGCCCCTCACGTGCATGATCGACCTGGACTGCCTGCTGCACGAGGTTGAGGTCGCGGCAGGCATTGCCCCGGCGTCGGTTACCCCGACGACGGTGCCCGCGCCGCCGACGACGACTCCCACGACGGAGCCTGGGCCGACGACCACGACTGAGCTGCCGCCGACGACGACTTCCACGACGGAGCCGCCGCCGACGACGACTTCCACGACCGCGCCGCCGACGACGACAACCACGACCGAGGCTCCGCCGCCAGAGCAGGCGGCGCCGCCCCAGGGCGAGATCGCCGGGCCGCCACTCGAAGCTGCGCCGCTGAGCGCTTCCCTGGCCGATTCCGGCGGTGCGACGTCTTCCGTCGACACCCAGGCCGCCGACCTGGGCGCCCAGTCTCAGCCGGCCGGCTGACCTGCGCCCACGCCAGCCGAAGCTTTTTTCTCACCGCGTGTAACGCTCGGCGGCCCCGGCGCGATCTAGTGCGTGGATGGGAGCAGGCAGGCGCTTCGTGGGCCAACGGGCGGGTTGGCCACCTCAAGGGCGAGGGTAGGTAGGCGCACTGCGGGCGGGCGGGGAGGTCAGCGTTCCGGGGGCGTGCGGGCGGCCCCGGAACGGACCTCCCCCGACGTGATCACAGCAGCTCGCTGACGCACGCGCCCAGCTGGCGAAGGTTGCGGACCTCGGCCATGCGGTCGCAGGCCAGGGCGTACAGCGACGCCACCGAGTCGCCCTGGTTCCAACGGTCGCGGGGCTCGGGGTTGAGGAACCAGATGCGCCGGCTGCGCCGGTGGATCTCCCTCAGGGCCGGGAGGCCGGGGTCGCCGTGGTGGCTGCGGGCGTCGCCGGTGACGACCAGCGTGGCGCGCGGGCTGAGCTCCCTCCCGTACTGGTCGAGGAAGCTGCGCAGGACCTGGCCGTAGTCGCTGCGGTGGCGAGCCCGGGAGGCCGACGCCCGGGCGAGCAGGGCGTACGGGTCGACATCGTGGAGCCGGCGATCGAGCACATCGGTGATCTCCTCGACGTCGTCGACGAAGACGAACGTGCGCAGGCCCGAGAACTCCTCGTGCAGGGCATACACCAGCGCCAGAGTGAAGCGCGAGAACTCGGCCATCGACCCCGAGACGTCGCACAGCACCCAGAGCTCGGGCCGGGACCGCGGCCGGTGCCGGTAGGCGGGGTCGAGCGGCACGCCGCCGCTCTGCAGCGATCCCCGGAGCGTGCGGCGCATGTCGAGCCGGCCCCCGCGGCTCCGCCGCTGCTGGTGGGCCACCTTGGCGGCCAGCCGTCGGGCCAGGGGGCGGACGGCCGCCCGCATGTCCCGCAGCTCCCCGGTGGATGCCCGCAGGAAGTCGACCTCGTCGGGCGACGGCGTCACCGGCGGGACGCGGTCGTCGCTGCCGGCGCGGATCTCCGCCGTGAGCATCTGGCGATAGCGGTCGAGCAACGCCTCGACGTCGGCCTGCGCGAGCCGCTCGTCCAGCGCGGCGCGCCGCCCCGCCGCCCGTCCCCGGCGCAGCGCGTCCTGGCGGATCGCCGACAGGTCGAGGCCGCGTAGCAGGCGGTGCAGGCGGTAGCGATCGCTGCCCTCCACCACCCCGAACCCGGCCCAGCGCCGCACCGCCTGGGCCGCGAGCTCCGGCAGGGCGTCGACGTCGCCGCTGGCGAGGGCCTCCGCCAGGCGGCGACGGATCGCAGCCTCCTCGTCGCCACCACCGCCGTCGCCCGAGTCGTCGGCCCCGGAGGCCACCGACCGAGCCGGAACCGGGAGGCCGAACCAGCGCTCGAACGCGGCGTCGAAGGCGCCGAGGTGCTCGGCGCGCTTGACCAGGGTGGTGGCGAGGGCCACCCGGGTCTCGCTGCGGGACACGAGGTCGACCTGTTCGAGGGCGGCCACGGCGTCCACCACACCGCTGGTGGGCACGTCGACGCCGCGGGTCCGGAGCTGGTCGGCGAAGGCGAGCACGACGGAGACCAGCGCGTCCCCGGCCGGCGGCGGGGTCGTCCCCACGGGCCCTCCCGACGCCTCCTACCGGCGCGCCAGGCGCTCGCTGATCTGCCCGGCGGTGTCGAGGAGGGCGGGGAGGAAGTCCCTGCGGATGGCGTCGAGGCTCACCCGGCCCGCATGCGTGGACACGTTGATGGCGGCGAGCGCCCGGTCGCGGCGGTCGCGCAGCGGCGCCCCGATCGACCGCAGCCCGGCCTCCAGCTCCTGGTCGACCAGCGCCCATCCCTGACGACGGACCCGCGCCAGCTCGTCGTGGAGGTCGGTGGGCTTGGTGATCGTGCGCTCGGTGATCGATGGCAGCGGGCCCGGGCCGATCAGCTCGTCGACCTCGTCGCGGCCGAGCTCGGCGAGGAGCACCCGTCCCATGGAGGTCGCGTACGCCGGCAGCCGCGAGCCGAGCCCCAACGCGATGGTCATGATGCGCTTGGTCGGAACCCGGGCGATGTAGACGATCTCGGGCCCGTCGAGCACGGCCGCGGAGCAGGACTCGTGCGTGCGCTCCACCAGCGCCTCCATCCCGGGCTCGGCGATGCTCGCCAGGTCGAGGGACGACAGATATGCGTAGCCGAGGTCGAGGACCTTGGGGGTGAGCTCGAAGTTCCGGCCGTCGGAGCGGGCGTAGCCGAGGTGCTGGAGGGTGAGCAGGACCCGGCGGGCGGTGGCCCGGGTCAGGCCGGCGAGTCGCGCCACCTCCGACAGGGTCAGGCGGGGGTGATCGCGGGAGAACACCTGCATCACGGCGAGCCCCCGCTCGAGGGACTGGACGTACTCGCTCGACACACGCACGACCTTCCGCCGCAGTGGATCCTGTTCGGTAGACGCACAAGTGTTCACTCTGCGACGCGAGTATGCCACACTCGATTTCCGCGGCGATCCGCCGTGGTCCGACAACCCAACGGTCAGGGGGAGCCCATGCCGCAGTACACGACCCGGTTCGGCAGCCTGCTCGACTACCAGAAGGGTGGCGTCGAGGCGATCGACGACGAGCCCGAGCACTACGCGTTCTCGAACATGTTCGAGGTCGCGGCCAACGCCAAGGCATGGGAGAAGGTGGCCGTCGGCAAGAACCAGGAGTACGTGCTCGAGGTCATCCGCGCCGAGGGGACGTCCGAGTGGCGCACCGCCGCCCACGACGAGACGGCCCTGGTCATGGACGGGTCGGTCGCCGTCGAGCTGGTGAAGCTCGACGATCCCGGGCTGCCGGCCGACAAGCGGGGGTCGGTGCGGATCGAAGGCGAGCCCGCGGGCCGCCCCATGGGGCGGATCGTCGCCGGGCGCGGGCACATGGCGCTGCTGCCGGCCGGGGCCGCCTACCGGTTCCGGGCCGACGAGCCGGGGGTGATCCTGCTCCAGACCATCGAGGGCGACGACACGATCTACCGCTGGGCCGAGATCATCCAGACGGGATGAGCCCTGATTCCGCGGAGAACGACATGACAACTGACTCGCATTCGTCATCCCGGCTTGCAGCCGGCGGAATCAGGGTTCACTGACGGAGGGCATCACGAACATGACCGAGACCACGACGACCGGGGCACCCGAGGTCCGCGCCAGCGAGCCCAACGCCCACGGCTACCGCACCTACTCGCTGGGCGAGTTCACGTTCAGTCGCGACGAGTACTTCGCGCACGTGACCTGGCCGACCGGCAGCCACGTCATGTCGATCGACGGCTTCCTGCGGGCGACCCAGCGCGACGTCGCCTGGCAGTTCTTCTACGGCGTCGTGAACTTCGACGACGTGATCGGCACCATCAACCACTACGGCAACGTCGACCTTTTCGCCGGCACGTTCAACGACGCCTACCGCCGGGCCGAGGTCGACCACCTCGAGAACTTCCCGCACGAGGCGATCTTCGCCACCTTCGTGGCGATGCTCGACGACTGGACCAATGCCGGCTTCGACCCGTTCGCCTCCCCCGAGGAGACCGGGAGCCCATGGGGCGACAAGGCGGGCAGCAACAGCGCCGCGATCACCCGCAAGCGCGTGACGGCACAGCGCATGGTGGGGGTGCCGGGCGACGAGGCGCTGCGCACCGACGCCACCCACCCGATCAACCGCATGTTCGCCGACGTCGACCAATCCGAGCCGGAGATCCATGCCGAGCCCGGCTTCGAGAACGAGGTGGCGGCGTTCAACCTGTTCGCCTACCTGTCGCGGAGCGACGTCACCTGGAACCCGTCGGTGGTGTCCGTGTGCAAGGACAGCCTGTACTGCCCGACCACCGAGGAGTACATCCTGCCCATCGTCCACGGCAACGACCGGGTCGAATGGTTCGTCCAGCTTTCCGACCAGATCGAATGGGAGGTCGCCGACAAGGAGAGCGGGTCCCGCCGGGCCCGGGTGGTGATGAAGCCCGGCGACGTGGCCGCCATGCCCGCCGACATCCGCCATCAGGGCTACGCGCCCAAGCGGTCGATGCTGCTGGTCTGGGAGAACGGCTCGCCCGAGCTCCCCCAGATGATCGCCGAGGGCCGCGCCCCGACCTACCCGGTCGAGTTCTGAGCCCGACCTTCGGCCGAGCCCGCTGCGAGCGCTGACGCCGTGCAGACCAAGCTGTTCATCGACGGGGAGTTCGTCGACGGGCTGGCGGGCGCGAGCATCGAGGTGCTCGACCCCCACGACTGCTCCGTGCTGGCCGAGGTGGCCGAGGCGCGGGCCGAGGACGTCGATCGGGCCGTGGCAGCGGCCACCGCCGCGTTCCCCGCGTGGTCCGCCACCCCGGCGGCCGAGCGGGGGAGGCTGCTGCTACGGCTCGCCGACGCCATCGAGGGCAACGCCGACGAGCTGGCCCGGCTCGAGAGCCGCGACACCGGCCATCCGATCCGTGACTCCCGCGGGCTCGACGTGCCGCGCACGGCGGCCACGTTCCGCTACTTCGGCGGCATGGCCGACAAGGTTCTGGGTTCGGTCGTGCCGGTCGAATCCGGGTTCCTGAACTACGTCGAGCGGGCGCCGCTGGGCGTGGTCGGGCAGATCGTGCCGTGGAACTTCCCGCTGATGTTCTGTGGCTGGAAGCTCGGTCCGGCGCTCGCCGCGGGCAACACGGTGGTGCTGAAGCCGGCCGAGCTGACGCCGCTGTCGTCGCTGCGGGTGGCCGAGCTGATGGCGGAGGTGGGGATCCCCCCGGGCGTGGTGAACGTCGTCCCCGGCTACGGGCAGAGCGCGGGGCAACACCTGGCGGAACATCCGGGCGTGGCCAAGATCGCGTTCACCGGCTCGACCGCCACGGGCCGCCGGATCGTCGAGGCCTCGGCGGGCAACCTCAAGCGGCTCCAGCTCGAGCTGGGCGGCAAGGGCGCCAACGTCGTGTTCGCCGACGCCGACCTGGCCGCGGCCGTGAACGGGTCGGCGTTCGCCATCTTCCACAACCAGGGCCAGGCCTGCATCGCCGGGAGCCGGCTCATCCTGCACGAGGAGATCGCCGACGAGTTCATCGAGCGGTTCGCGTCGCTGGCGGCATCGATCCGGCTCGGGAACCCGCTCGACGAGTCGACCGAGATGGGGCCCCTGACCTCGCCGATGCACCGTGACCGGGTGCTCGCGTACGTCAAGGTGGCACTCGATGAGGGCGCCGAGATCGTCACCGGCGGCAGGGAGCCCGACGACCCGGCGCTCGCCCGCGGCTGCTACGTGCTGCCGACCGTCGTGCGGGCCGACCCGCGCAGCCGGGTCAGCCAGGAGGAGGTGTTCGGGCCGTTCGTGACCGCCACCACGTTCCGCACCGACGACGAGGCGATCGGGCTCGCCAACGGCACGGAGTACGGGCTGGGCGGCGGCCTGTGGACCCGGGACCTGTCCCGGGCGCACCGGACCGCCCGCGCCTTCCGGTCCGGAATGGTGTGGGTCAACAGCTACAAGCGCGTCAACCCGGGCTCGCCGTTCGGCGGCGTGGGCCGGTCGGGCTACGGGCGCGAGATGGGCTTCGAGGCGATGCACGAGTACACCGACGCGCACTCGGTCTGGATCAACGTCGACGCGGAGCTGCCGCCCTGGTACCCACGGCCGAGGGCAGAGTCGTGAGCGAGATCACCGCCCTGTCAGACGCCATCGCTGGAGCCGTCCACGACGGCGACACCGTGGCGCTCGAGGGGTTCACCCACCTCATCCCGTTCGCCGCCGGTCACGAGGTCCTCCGCCAGGGCCGCCGCGACCTCACCCTGGTGCGGCTCACGCCCGACGTGCTCTACGACCAGATGATCGGCATGGGTGCCGCCCGCCGGCTCGTGTTCTCCTGGGGCGGCAACCCCGGCGTCGGGTCCCTGCACCGGTTCCGCGACGCCATCGAGCACGGCTGGCCGCACCCGATAGAGCTCGAGGAGCACAGCCACGCCGGGATGGCGAACCGCTATGTCGCCGGGGCCTCGGGGCTGCCGTTCGCCGTGCTCCGCGGCTACGCGGGCACCGACCTGCCCGACAACACCGCCAACGTCGCCCCGATCGACTGCCCGTTCACCGGCGAGACCCTGACCGCAGTGGCGGCGCTGCGGCCGGACGTCAGCATCATCCATGCCCAGCAGGCGGATCGGGCTGGGAACGTGCAGCTGTGGGGGATCATCGGGGTGCAGAAGGAGGCGGCGCTGGCGGCCGACCGGGTCGTGGTCACGGTCGAGGAGATCGTGGACGCCCTCGAGCCGCGAGCGGGTGCGGTCGTGCTGCCGTCGTGGGTGGTCGACGTCGTGGCCGAGGCGCCGGGGGGCGCGCATCCCAGCTACGCCCACGGCTACTCGGTGCGAGACAACGCCTTCTACGAGGCCTGGGACGGCATCAGCCGCGACCGCGACGGCTTCGTCGAGTGGATGAGACGCAAGGTGCTCGGCCTCGTGTCGAGCCCGAGCTGAGGGGAGACCATGGCTGTCACGACCCAGACGATGACCGACGAGCAGCGCAAGTCGGTCGCCATCGAGTACCTGAAGGCCTTCGACAACGGCGGCGAGACCTCGACCGGGGGGAGCATCCTCGACCTCTTCGCCGACGACGCGCAGGTCTACTTCCCCAAGTGGGGTCTGGCCTCCGGCAAGGACGAGATAACTCGGCTGTTCGGCGACGTGGGCGGGACCATCAAGCACATCGTCCATCACTACTCGCACTTCAACTGGGTGTTCTCCGGGACCGACGTCCTGGTGTGCGAGGGCACCAGCCACGGGGAGCACCGCGACGGTCCGTGGCGAGCCGGGGTACCCGAGTGGGGCGCCGGCCGCTGGTGCGACGTGTTCGAGATCAGGGACTTCCTGATCCAGCGCGTCTTCATCTACCTCGACCCCGACTACGCCGGGCAGGACACCGAGCGCTACCCGTGGCTCGCGGACGGGGACTGAGCCCGATGGCACGGCGAGGCAATGGCGAACGCTGCGGCCCGGTCGAGGCACGAGCGAACGGAGACCGTCCGTCAGTGCCTCGGCCGCGCCCGACCGTTCGCTATTGCCTCACGCCCACGGTGGACTGGTGAGCGGGCCCGAGGCCGCGGCGCGGGACGACGGTCCCTGGCGCGCCGACGAGATGATGACCGTGGCGGCCGCCCGCCAGCTCCACGACGGCGAGGTGTGCTTCGTGGGCATCGGGCTGCCGTCGACCGCTGCGAACCTGGCCCGGCGCACCCACGCCCCGGGCCTCGTTTTGGTCTACGAGTCCGGGACGATAGGCGCCAAGCCCCGTGCCCTGCCGCTGTCGATCGGCGATGGCGAGCTGGCCGAGACCGCCGACGCCGTCGTGTCGGTCCCCGAGATCTTCAACTACTGGCTCCAGGCCGGGCGCATCGACGTCGGGTTCCTCGGGGCGGCCGAGCTCGATCGCTGGGGCGACATCAACACCACCGTCATCGGCCCCTACGGCACGCCCAAGGTCCGGCTGCCGGGAGCGGGCGGCGCCCCCGAGATCGCCGCCTCCTGCCGGCGGGTGGTCGTGGTCCTCCGGCAGTCGCCGCGGGCGTTCGTGGAGCGGGTCGGGTTCCGCACCTCGACGGGCGAGCGGGTGACCACCGTCATCACCGACCTCGGGGTGCTGACGCGGGATCCCGGGCAGGACGAGCTCGTGCTCACCCGGCTGCATCCCGGCGCCACGGTGGACGCGGCCCGCGCCGCCACGGGCTGGGACCTGCGGGTGGCGGACAACCTCGCGGTCACGGCCCCGCCCAGCGCCACGGAGCTCGAGGTGCTGCGTGAGCTCGAGGCCACCAAGGGGGCTGCCGCGTGAAGCCGTTCGTGCACGAGGCGCTGCCGGGCCGGGTGGTGTTCGGCGCCGGCTCGGTCGCGCAGGTGGCCGACGAGGTGGCGTCGCTGGGGCTTGAGCGGGTGCTGCTGGTCGTGGACGAGGCGTCCAAGGCGGTCGGCGACCGCGTCGCCGACGACCTCGGCGGGCGCTACGCGGGCCGCCTCGACGAGGTGCGCCAGCACGTCCCCGAGGAGCTGGCCACCGCGGCCCGGCGCACGGCGATCGAGGCGCAGGCCGACGGCGTGGTGACGATCGGCGGCGGGTCGGCCACGGGCCTGGGCAAGGCCATCGCCGTCGACCCCGCGGCGCAGGCGGCGGCGGGTGGCACGGTCACGCTGGTCGCCGTGCCCACGACCTACGCCGGGTCGGAGATGACGCCCATCTACGGGGTGACCGGTCAGCACAAGCAGACAGGCCGTGACCTGCGAGCGCTGCCGCGGACGGTCGTGTACGACCCCGTTCTCACCGTCGGCATGCCGCCGGCCATCACCGCCGCCAGCGGGTTCAACGCGCTCGCGCACTGCGTCGAGGGCGTGTACGCACCCGGCACCGACCCCATCGTCGGGCTCCAGGCCGTCGAGGGCGTCCGGGCCCTGGCCGGCGCACTGCCCCAGGCGGTGGCCCATCCCGACGACCTCGACGCCCGCGGCCGCGCCCTCTACGGCGCCTATCTCGCCGGCACCGTCCTCGCCGTGGCCGGCACGGCGCTGCACCACAAGCTGTGCCACGTCGTCGGCGGCACCTTCGGGCTCGTGCACGGCGACGTCAACGCCGTCGTGCTGCCCCATGTCGTGGCGTACAACGCCGAGGCGGCCCGGGAGGCGATGACCGGTGTCGCCGCGGGCCTCGGCGTGCGTCCCGGCGAGGAGGCGGCGGCGCTCCGCACGCTGGCGGAGAGGATCGGGGCACCGACCAGCCTCGCCGCGCTCGGCATGCCCGCCGACGGCCTGGACGTGGCCGCCGAGCGCGCCGTGGCCGAGACCGGCACGAGCAACCCGCGCCCGCCGGACGTGGCGTCGCTGCGAGCCCTGCTGCAGCGCGCCTTCGACGGCGAGCCGCCGGCGGCGCCATGAGCTACATCGTCGACGCCGTGCGCACGCCGGTCGGCCGCCACGGCGGCGCCCTGGCCAGGGTGCGCCCCGACGACCTCGCCGCCCACGCGCTGCGCGCCCTCGTCGCCCGCGTGCCCGACCTCGACCCGGCGAGCATCGACGACGTGTGGTTCGGCGACGCCAACGGGGCCGGCGAGGACAACCGTGACGTCGCCCGGATGGCAGTGCTGCTGGCCGGGCTGCCGGTGTCGGTCCCCGGTGCGACCGTCAACCGGCTGTGCGGCTCGGGGCTGGAGGCGGTGATCGCCGGCGACCGGGCCATCGCGGTGGGCGACGCCAGCGTCGCCGTCGCCGGCGGCGTCGAGTCCATGAGCCGGGCGCCGTGGGTGCTGCCCAAGCCCGAGGCCGCCTTCCCCCGCGGCCACGAGACGCTCTACTCGACGACGTTGGGCTGGCGGCTCGTGAACCCGCGCATGCCCTCGGAGTGGACGGTCTCCCTGGGCGAGGGCGCCGAGATCCTGGCGCAGCGCCATCGGATCAGCCGAGAGGCGCAGGACGCGTTCGCCCTGCGGTCGCACCGCCGCGCCGCGGCGGCTTGGGATGCGGGCCGGTTCGACCCGGAGGTCAGCTTCGTCACCGATGACGAGGGCCACCGGCTCCTCGAGCGCGACGAGAGCATCCGCGCCGACACGTCGCTCGAGGCCCTGTTCCGCCTCCGCCCGAGCTTCCGGGCCGACGGATCGGTCACGGCCGGCAATGCCTCGCCGCTGAACGACGGGGCCGCCGCTGTGCTCCTGACCGACGAGCCGGCGCTCGGACGCCTCGGCCGCGAACCCCTCGGCCGCGTGGCGGGCCGGGCCACCTCGGGGGTCGAGCCTCCGCTCTACGGCCTCGGTCCGGTGGAGGCGGCGGAGCGGGCGCTGAAGCGGGCCGGCATCGGCTGGTCCGACCTGGCCGTCGTCGAGCTGAACGAGGCCTTCGCCGCCCAGGCGCTGGCGTGCCTGGCGCACTGGCCCGACCTCGACCCCGAGATCGTCAACCCCAACGGCGGCGCCATCGCCATCGGTCACCCGCTGGGTTGCTCGGGGGTCCGCATCCTCACGTCGCTGGTGTGGGAGCTGCGCCGTCGCGGCGGCGGCTGGGGCCTGGCCGCCATGTGCATCGGCGTGGGCCAGGGGATCGCCGTCGTCGTCGAGGCCTGAGCGGCGGCCTACGGCTTGCCCAGGCCCTCGCGCACGGCCCAGGCGGCGACCTCGGTCCGGGAGGACATGCCCAGCTTGGCCAGGATGTTCGACACGTGGACCGCGGCCGTGCGCGGGGAGATGTAGAGCCGGTCGGCCACCTGGGAGTTGGTCAGGCCCTCGGCGAGGAGGGACACGACCTCGCGCTCACGCGGCGTGAGCGCGTCGGGCCCGCTTGGCTCGGGTCCCAGTCCCAGGCGGCGCTCGACCGCCCGCAGCTCGTCCACCCGCCAGCCCCGCCAGCGCGCCAGGAAGGGGGCGGCGGATTCCGCGTGGGCGCGCGCCTCGGCCAGCCGGCCCTCCGCGACCAGGGTGCGGGCGGCGCCGACGTGAGCCGTCCCGAGATGGGCGGCCAGCACCTCCGGGGCAGACCCCAGGCCCTCGGCGGCGGCTGCGTAGAGGTCCGCGGCGGTCTCCAGGCTGCCCTCGGCCTCGGCGACCTGCGCGTCGATGAGCTGCCGCCACGGGTCGTCCGGCTGCAGCCGATGCCCGACGTACAGGCCGACCTGGTCGACCAGGGGCCGCATCTCGGCGGTCGTCAGCCCGGCCCGCAGGGCGGCGGCCAGGACGTCGTGCGTCTGACCGGGATAGGCGACACCGTCGTGGCTCACGGTGTCGGCGAAGACGCGCAGCCGGCTCCGGGCCTCCGCCAGGTCGCCGCGCCGGCACGCCAGGTGGAAGTCGAGGCCGAACACGCCCACGGCAACCCGCTCGGTGGGGGGCTTGGCCATGTCGGTGAACCGCTGGGCGGTGTCCAGGTCGCCCGCCTCCAGGGCCAGGCCGGCGCGCATGACGGCGAGCCAGCGACCGTCGGTCCAGGACACGGCGTTGCCCGCCGACGTGTAGCGCGCGTTGTCGAGCTCGGCGATCGCCGCGTCGAGGTCGCCCTCGGCCGCCGCGAGGTGCGCCTGGTTGGCCGCCAGGTCGATGGCCGCGACCAGCTCGAACCCGGCGGCCTCGGCCTGCCTGTGGGCGCGCTCGATCATCTCCCGCACCTCGCCGGCGTCGCTCCATTGGCGGGCGTCCCACACGAGGTAGTTGAGGGCCCGGGCCGCCAGCACGTGGTCGCCGATCCGCTCGGCCTCGTCCGCCGCCGTCTGGAGCAGCCGCCGCCCCTCGTCGATGCGGTCGCCGGCGTTGAGCATGGCGGTGCCCTTGTTCACCATGGCCGCCAGCCGCACGTCGGTGAGGTCGAGGGTCTCGGCCAGGCTCGCCGCCTTGTCCGCCCACTCGTACGTCGCCTCGATCTGGTCGCGCAGCATGTACGACTGGGCGATGGCCGCCATGGCGCGCGCCCGGTCCTCGTCGGACAGCCGGTCGATGATCGCGATGAGCTGATCCGTGAAGCCCACCATGGCCTCGATCTGCCCGGCCTCCCGGGCGATGCGCTTGCGGAGGCTGAGGGCGGCGGCCTCCTGGCTCACGTCGTCCCGCTCGCGGGCGAGCCGGAGCCAGCGGTCGCAGTGCGCGGCGGCGTCGTCGAGCAGCCCGGCGAGCCAGCAGGCGCGGGCCGCGAGCGCCAGGAGCTCGAGGTCGTCCTCCGCCTCGCTCAGTGCGATCTCGGCCAGGTGCCGGGCCTGGTACGTCGAGCCGCGGGCCAGCGACTCACGGGCGCCGATCCGCGCCTCCGCCACCATGTCCTCGTAACGCCCGGCGCCTCGGGCGTGGAGTGCAAGGGCGAGCCTGTCCTCGCTGCCGAGCGCCCGCAGGGCGGTGAAGGCCGCCTCCTGGAGTCGGCGGCGTTCCCGGCCGAGCTGGCCTTCCTTGATGGCCTCCCGCGCCAGGTCGTGGTGGAAGGTGAAGACGTCGGGCTCGGATTCCGCCAGCAGACCGCTGTCGACGGCGGCACGCAGCAGGTCGATCAGGCGGTCCTCAGGCGTGCCGGTCACGTGTGCGAGCACGTCGAAGGTCACCCGCCGCCCGAGAACGGACGCTGCGGTCACGAGGCGTCGGACCTCGGGGTCGAGCTCGTCGAGCTGCCCCCGCACCAGCTCGGCGACCGTCCATGGCAGGGGCATGTCGGCCAGGTCCTGCCACGGCGCGTCGCCTGCGCTGGCCACCAGCTCCTCGAGGAAGAAGGGGTTCCCGCCGGTGCGGGTGTGGAGCGCGTCGACGACCGGGAACGACGGGACCTCGCCGTACACCGCCGTGAGGAACGCGTTGACGTCGGCGGGGCTCAGCCGTCGCAGCTGGATGTGGGTGATCGAATGGCGGCGCTCGAGCCGGGGGAGCAGCCCGGAGGCCGGGTGGCGGCGCGTCAGGCCGTCAGGGCGGTAGGTGCCGATCACGAGCAGGCGGCCGCCGCCGGGCTCGGCGAGCTGCTCGAAGACGCTCAGGCTCTCCGAGTCGGCCCAGTGGAGATCCTCGAAGACCACGACACCGGCGGTGCCGCCGGCGAGCCGCCGCACCAGCTCGACCCCGGCCCGCACGCGTTCGTCGGCAGCGCGATGGGCGTCGTCCACGGCCTCCAGCAGCGCCGCGTGCCCGCCGGCCTGCGCGCCGTCGCGGGTCGCAGCCGACCCCAGCGCGTCGCGGAACAGCTCCATGGGGCGACTCTCGGCGCCCGGGTCCGCCTGCCCGGCCAACACCAGGCCGGTCGCCGGAACGTGCGCCACGAGCTCCTGGACGAGCCGTGTCTTGCCGATGCCGGCCTCGCCGGCCACGAGGGCGACCGACGGGTCCGGGCGGGCGTCGATCAACCCGACCAGGCGATCGAGCTCGGCGGCCCGACCGACCATGACGGGCGACAGCCCGGAACGTCCCACGAGCATCACCCGAGCGTACGGCCCGGCCTCGCCGATCGGCTCGATCAGAGCCCGACGGTGGCGGCCCGCTGGGAGGGCCGCTGCCGTGCACGGTGCCGCCCCGCGAGGCGAGCGAGTCGCAAGCGGGAGGCTTCGCGACGGAGGTCATGCTGGCGGTCGGCGACCATCGTCCTGGTGAATTCGTATCCGTGAAGCATGGGACCAGGCTGCGCCCCTGAGGTACCCGGCCACATCGGATGGGCTGCGCATTTCCCGACCGGCCAACCTACGTAGACGCCGTCGCCGCCCCGCCTACGTATCTAGTGGGGGCGGCTCGTGCTGCGCTGCCGTCGCGGGCTGCGCCGCCGTGAACGGACGCTGAACATCGGGCGGGGTCCGCGTCCCGGTGGAGCCGGCGGAGTACCCTCGACGCCGGGAAAAGGAAGGCCCCGAGCGTCAGACCGGAGCTAGCCGGTCCGCTGCTCGGGGCCAACCAACGGTTGGACGCTCTGGCCGATCCCGGCGACACGAGAGGTGTCACCAGAAGCGCCGACTACTCCAGGGCGCGCCCCGTAGTAGCCCAGATCCGACCTTGGTGGGCGCCCCACCTTGACCGTCTCCGTCGGCATTCCTACCGGTCCTCCACGCTGACCTGTGCGCCGGACTCGCTGAGAACCGAAGCTCTCGACCGGATCCTTTGCCCGTGCCGTTGTGGTGGACGTGCAGCATCTTGCGCGGTACGAAACCCCACGTCAAGGGGCATTTTCGCAATCCCCAGGCAATCCCCAGACTTTCTTGGTCATCCCCAGATTCCGTGACGTTCTCCACAACAAGACCCACAGTTCACCCACAGGTTGGGCCGGATCCGGGCCCTTTCCGGTCGATCGCGGGACGCGCCCGGGGAGCCTCCGCGCGAGTATTTGCGACCGCCAGTGGATGGGGGTCCTTGCGCATGATGATAGGTCTCCTTACCATATGACCCGGGCATCGGAGACGCTGGAGGGAACCGTGGGCCGCCATCGCATCATCACCGCCGCGGCGCTGTCGCTGGCGTTCGCCACCGTCGGAGCCGCGTGCGGTGACGACGACGGGTCGAACGTGCGCAGCGTCGGCAACTGCGGCAGGTCCGCCAGCGCCTCGGGCTCGGCGTCGGCCAGCCGGGCCGCGACCCAGTCCGGCTCGGCCTCGTCGGGCTCGGGCGGCGCCGGCTGCCCATCGGGATCGGGGAGCGGGTCCGGCAGCGGCTCCGAGTCCGGTGCCGGGTCGGGGAGTGGGATCGCCGATGAGGTCGCAGGTTCGTCGACCGAGGATCCGCTCGTCGCCGACGCCGTGGCCGAGTACGAGACCTGGGTGACGGAGCAGGTCGACCTGACCATCGCTGGCACCAAGACGTTCACCGACGCCGTCCGGGCCGGTGACCTTGAGGGCGCCAAGGCTGCGTACGCCCCGTCCCGCCAGGGCTGGGAGCGCATCGAGCCCGTCGCCGGCCTCGTCGAGGAGATCGACGGCGCCGTCGACGCCAGGGTCGACGACTTCGAGGGCGTCGACGACCCGGCGTTCACCGGCTGGCACCGGCTCGAGTACCTGCTGTGGGAGCGGGGCACCACCGACGGCGGTGCGCCCTTCGCCGACCGGCTCGACGCCGACCTGGGGACCCTCCGCACCGAGCTGGCGTCGACGGAGATCCCGCCCGCGGCGCTCGCGGTCGGATCGGCCGAGCTGATCGAGGAAGTGTCCACCGGCAAGATCACCGGCGAGGAGGACCGCTACTCGGGCACGGACCTGTGGGACTTCGCCGCCAACGTCGAGGGGGCCGAACGGGGCTTCGAGCTGCTGGCGCCCGCCATCGAGGCGGAGGACCCCGCGCTGGTCGCCAACGTGGAGGGCCTGTTCGACGAGCTCGACGGCCAGCTCGGCGCGTACCGAATCGGCGATGGCTACCGGCCGTACGCTGCGCTCACCGACGAACACAAGACCGAGATGCAGACGACCCTCGCGGAGCTGTCGGAGCACCTCGCGACCGTGGCCGGCGTCCTGGGGCTCGAGGGGTGACGGCGGCCGGCGCCCACGCGCGCGGGTGATGGGACACGTCTCGCGTCGTCGGTTCCTGGCGGGCGGGCTCGCCGGGACGGCGGCCGCCGGCCTGGGTGGAGCCGTGGGCGCCGGCTGCACCGACTCCACGGCGGGCACGCCCGGCGCCTCGTACCTTCCGTTCCGGGGACCGCACCAGACCGGTGTCACCCATCCGGCCAATGAGCAGGGGCTGCTGGCGGCGTTCACGGTCACGGCCGACGACCGGGACGAGCTGCGGGAGACGCTGCGGGCGCTGTCGACCGAGTCGGAACGCCTCATGTCCGGCGAGCCGTACGAGGACCGAAATCCCGCCTACCCGCCGCTCCATACCGGCGCGGTCGGCAACCCGCCGCCGCCGGCAGACCTGTCGGTGGTCGTCTCGGTGGGTGCCTCGCTGTTCGACGACCGCTACGGCCTGGGCGATCGGAAGCCCCTGGGCCTCGACACGATGCCGTTCCTCGCCAACGACCGGCTCGACCCGGAGCGGTCGCACGGCGACCTGCTGCTCACCATCACCAGCGCCCACGAGGACGTGAACCTGTTCGCCCTCCGCCAGTTGACGCGCGCCACCCGCGGGACGATGGCCCTGCACTGGATGCTCGGCGGCTACAACCGCCGCACCCGGGCGGCCCGGGGGGAGGCCGGCAAGCGCAACCTGATGGGGTTCGTCGACGGCACCGCGAACCTCGACCCGTCGGACGACCGGGTCATGGACCGCTACGTCTGGGTTCGGCCCGACGACGGCGAGCCCCCCTGGGCCGCGGGCGGCACGTACCACGTCGTGCGCGTCATCCGGATGTTCGTGGAGTTCTGGGATCGCACGCGCCTCTCCGAGCAGGAGGCGATCATCGGCAGGCGGAAGGAGTCCGGCGCGCCGCTCGGGGGAGGGGTCGAGGCCGACGTCCCGGACTACGCGGACGACCCGGATGGCGTGTTGACACCGCTCGACGCCCACATCCGGCTGGCCAACCCCCGACGCCCCGACACCGACGGCGACCTCATCCTCCGCGCCGGTCTGAGCTTCTCGCGCGGCTTCGACGGCGACGGGCAGCTCGACCAGGGCCTGGCCTTCGTGTCGTTCCAGCGGCGGATGTCCCAGTTCCTGAACACGCAGGCCCGCCTCGCCGGCGAGCCGCTCGAGGAGTACATCGTCCCCGAGGGCGGGGGCTTCTACTTCGCGCTCCCCGGGGTCATGGACGACGGCCGGTTCCTGGGGGAGGATCTGTTCGCCTGAGACGGAACCCTCGGGCGCAGGGCGGTGTAGGAGGGGCCGATGCGTCCACTGCACGTCGACTCCCTGGTCTCCAGCGAGCCCGGTGGGGCGGACGCGGGGGGCGGCGGTGGGCGGCACACGTCGAGCCGGCTGGTCCGTGAGCCCGGTCGCGGGGCGCGGCTCGCGGCCATCGTCGCCGCCCTCGGGCTGGTGGCCGGAGGGGTGGCGTTGGCGGTGGTGGGCACCGGCGAGGAGCCACGGACCCGCGACGAGCGCGACGGTCCGGACGTCGCCTACCTGGAGGCGATCACGAGGCTGGGCCACGCCCGATCGTTCGCCTACCGCGGATCCGTGGAGGCGGCCGAGCCGAGCGCCATGCGTCCCGGACCGCCGGCGGCGAGGCACGTGACCGTCGACGGCGCGGTGCGGCTCCCGCAGTCGATCACCCGGGACGTGGCCGTGGACGACCAGGGCGGCGCAGTCGAGACGGTCACGTCCGGGTCGACCGTCTGGAGCCGGACGGCGCCGAGCGTCGACAGGCTCGCGGTGGCGCCATGGGAGGTCGTCGCGCCGACGCACGCCCCCGACGTCGGTTCCCCGGACCGGCTGGGGGTTGCCCTGCTCGCGGACGTCCTCCGGGCGGCCGGCGATCGGCAGCGCGACGGGACCGACGCCGCCGGGCGTCGCGTGCTGCGGGCCACCGTGCCGGCCGACGACCGTGACGACCGCTATGGCGATGCCCTCGACGGCGCCGATGTCAGGATCACGCTCGACGAGTCCGGGGACATCGGGCACGTCGAGCTGACATCCGCCGAGGGCCGTCCGCGGCTCGTGCTCCGACTCGACATCGTCCGCCTCGGGGATTCGGGGGTCATATCCCCCGACGACGTGGGCGCACCGGCTCGCAGCACGGTGCGGACCGACGGTCTGGTTGCCGCCGGGATCGAGCCGTTGGAGCTCGGGGAGCTTCCCCCCGGGTGGGCGCTGATCCATGCCCGCCTCCTGACCGGGCTGCCGGCCGGCGGGCCGATGCCGGCGGTCACGGTGAGATGCTGGGGCCTCACCCTCGACTATCGGGACCTGCGCGCGGTCTCCGCGGGCTCGCTCCACCTCACCACGATGAGCGAGGCGTGCGTCGCGGCCGAGGGCCGCGGCACGGGCGCGGGCGGTAGAGCGCTGCGGATCGGGCCGCTCGCGGGCACCATCGACGAACAGTGGGGCCGGTCGTTCGGCGACCTGTCCGACGGCACCACCCGCGTCGCGTTCAGCTCCGACCTGCCGATCGACGAGCTGGCCCGGCTGCTCGCCTCGTTGCGGTCGTTCGACCCCGCGGGACGCCCGGCGGCCGCGTAGGCGGTCGACACGGGGAGTGGGAGACTGACGCCGTGGGCAACCAGCCCCCCATCCCCATCGAGTCCCGGGTTTCGAAGGAGGGCGAGCCGGACGGGCCGGACGGGGGCCCTCCGGGCACGGGAACGTCCTCGGGTCGTGTCGTCCACGAGCCCGGAGGCTGGCCCCGGCTGGCGGCCGTGGTGGCGGTCGTCGGACTGGTCGTGGCGGGAGTGTTGTGGGCGCTGCTGGACGACGACGATCCTTCACTCGCTCGCGACCAGGAACAGGCCGAGCCACCGACCCAGTCGGATCCCCAGGCCGAAACGCGACGGGAGTTCGCCGAGGCCATGCTCCGGTTCGGGGATGTGCGGTCGTTCTCGTACCGCGGGTCGGTGCACGCCGACCCCGCCCGACCGTTCGGTGCCGGCCCTTCGGGGACAGGGGACCTGACCGTCGAGGGCGCGGTGCAGCTCGATGCTGCGCTGGCCCGCGAGGTCACGGCCGATACCCAAGGTCGGGCTGAGGAGACGCTGATGTCGGGCACCACCGTGTGGACCCGGAGCGCCGCTGGCACGGGCGGCCTCGACGCGGCGCCGTGGGCGGTGCACCCGGGCACGATCGAGGCGACGGGCATGCTGGACATGCAGGTGCTGGCGCGCCTGCTCGGCACGGCCGGCGACCCCCGGGGCGAGGCGGCCGACGCCGCGGGGCGGCGGGTCATCCGGGCGACCTTGCCGACCCGCGACGACGGCCAGGGCAACCTGCTGCCGCTCGGCGGCGCCGACGTGCTGCTCTCGCTCGACGACGCGGGGAACGTCGCCCACGTCATCGTGACCTGGCCACCCCACGAGGCGCAGCTGGTCGTCGACGTCGAGATCTCGGGTCACAACCAGCCGCAGGACATCGCACCGCCGGATCGAGGCCCGGCTGCGCTCCGGCGCACCGTGCCGATCGAGGCGCTCGAGGCGGAGGGCGTCCCGCCGCGCGAGCTGGGTCGCGTGCCCCCCGGATGGCGCCTCACCGGCGCCTGGGTCATGCGGAACGTGACCCCGAGGGCCGAGTGTCCGGCGTTGACCCTCTTCTACCGGGATCCCACTGCGCCGTCGGGGGACTATCTCCTCCTCCAGCAATCGCCCCAGCGGTGTGGGGTCCGGACGGACGCCGCCGGCGAGCCCCAACCGCTCGTGGTCGGGTCGTTCGAGGGCTCGTTCGTGCAGTCTTCCAACGAGACCGTCGGCGCCCTGTTCGACGGCACCACGGCCATCCTGTTCCAGACCGACCTGCCCGCCGAGGCCGTCACGGCCCTCCTGGCGTCGCTGCGGCCGTTCGACCCGAATGCCGATCCTGCGAGCTGACCCGCGTCCCCGTTCCATGTCTCGAAAGTGCCGTGCGGCTGCCGGCGTCGTTGGTAGCCTGCGGGCACCAGAGAAAGGAGGTGGTCCAACGCATGAATGACGCTAGTCACGGGACCCTGGAGGTGGCTGGCCGCTGAGCGGCCGTCGGACCACTCGGTGGAAACCAACCAGTCCACCGTCGAGGCAGCTGCCGGGGACTAGTCCCTCCCGGCCACATAGGGCTGCATCGATCTTTCCGACGAACGAGTGCGACGGGAGGCCTCAGGGCCTCCCGTCGCCGCGCTCCGGCCCCTAGCTTTGGCCGCTGGATGACCGAGACCGGCGAGTCCCACCCAGCACGCCCCGTCGCCCAGCGGCCCGACCAGCTCACTCCCGAGTGGTTTGCGGACGTCCTCCGCGCCACCGGATTCCCTGCCGACGTCCGGGCGGTGACGGCCGAGGAGGTCGGCACGGGCCAGATGTCGCTGACGCTCCGGGTCCGGCTCGAAGGCACGGACGGGCGCAGTCGCACTGTCATCGCCAAGCTGGCGCGGCCGGAGATCGCGTCCGGGCCGCTGGCCCGCGCCGCCTACGCCAAGGAGGTCGCCTTCTACACGGAGCTGGCCCCGCAGCTGCCGGTGCGCACGCCGCGCTGCCACCACGCCGCCATCGCCGACGACGCATCGTCCTTCACGCTGCTGCTCGACGACCTGGCGGAGAGCCGCCCCGGTGACCAGATCGAGGGCTGCCCGCTCACCGCGGCCGAGGCCGCCGTGGCCAACCTCGCGGCGCTGCACGGACCTACCTGGTGCGACGAGGAGATCGCCGGCCGACCGTGGCTGTCGGGCGATCCGTCGCTGACCGCCGAGGCCCTGGCACCGGTGCTGGAGCTGGCCGCCGACCAGTTCGGCGACCGGTTCGCCGGCGACCTCACGGGGGAGGAACTGGCCGTGCTCGACGCATCGCGCCGGGTCCTCGCGCAGTGGATGGTCGCGCCGGCGCCGACCTTTGCCGTCGCCCACGGTGACTACCGCCTCGACAATCTCCTGTTCGCGCTCGACGACCCCGGGAAGGTAGCGGCCGTGGACTGGCAGACGGTCGCCATCGCCCAGCCTGGCCGGGACCTGGCCTACTTCCTCGGCACCTGCCTGTCGATCGAGGATCGTCGCCGCCACGAGGACGAGCTGGTGGCCCGCTACCACGAGCACCTGACGGCCCACGGCGTCGACGGCTACCCGCTCGACCGATGCGTCGACGACTACCGCGCCGGCATGCTGCACGGCCCCCTGATCATCCTGCTGGGCCGGCTCACCGCCACGACCACCGAGCGGGGGGACGCCATGTTCCTCGCCATGTGGCGCCGCTGCTCGGCCGCCATCAGCGAGCTGGGTACCCTCGATCTGCTACCAAGCTGAGGCGATGACGACGGAGATGAGCCAGGACCAGTCGGCAAGCAAGGAGGTACAGGGCGTCGTTCAGGCGGCGGTCGACGTCCTCGGACGCGCCGGAAGCGCGTCGGCTGGCGCCATGTCCGACGCCGTCGAGGGCGCCGCCCGCTCACTCACCCGCAGGATGGTCGTCGATGCCGTCTCGAGCCCACGCCGGGTGGACGATCGGGAGGCGCTGGCGCGTGCGCTGGCCGCACGACCGGTGTCGCCGGCGCTGGCGGGCGCCACGGCCGCCGCCCTCGGGCTGCGCCTCGCCCGACGGTTCCGGCGCCTGGGGTTTCTCGCCCGCCGCACGCCGATGTGGCTGGCGGCGACGGCCGTCCCCGCCCTGCTGGCGTCGGTGTCACGAGGGGCCGACGAGCTCGGCCTGGTGGCGTCCAACCTCGTCCTCCGGGCGCGGGCCAAGGGCATCGAACCCGATCCCGAGCGGGTGCGCCGGGTCGCCGTGCAGATCGCCTCGCGTCGACCGGTGGATCCCGAGCAGGAGCCGAGGCACGGGCCCCTCGTCGTGGCCTGGCTGCGCCGAGCCTTCCGAGCGGCGCTGCCGTTCACCTCCGGCGTGGCGACCAGCGACCCCGACGGCTTGGCGGCGGCTGCGGCCGACGTCGATCCGACGCAGTTGGCGGCCGGCTGACGCTTCCCCGGGGCCCCGCCGTCAGCCGAGCAGCTCGCGCTCGATCGGGGTGCGGAAGCGGGACTTGACGCGTGCCGAGCCCAGCCACTTCCCGAGGCGCCCGGCGGCATCGTCGACGGCGGCGGCCGTCTCGCGGCCGGCATCGACGAGCAGGCGGATCGCGATCTCGCCGTCCTCGCGCTGCACCCAGCACCCGACGATCCGGCCGTCGGCCCAGATGGTGGGCGCGATGTTGCCCGACCGGTCGTAGAGCACCCTGTCGTCGCCGCCATAGAACGCCCGATCGGTCCAGCCCATGGCGGTGGGATCGAGCGCCGGGAGCAGCGCCACCCACGGCTCGGGCGGGGGCTGCCGCTCCAGGTCGTCCGGGAGCACGTAGCCCGTGCCCCCGGGCAGGTCCACCTCCACAGCACTCACTGCGGCGAGGGCGGCACGGGTGGCCGCCTTCGTCCAGCCCGTCCACCAGGCGAGATCGGCGAGCGTTCCCGGACCGAAGGCCGCCAACCAGCGCCGGGCCAGCTCGGCCTGGGCGGTCGGGGTGTCGAGCGGGGCCTCGCCGTCGGGCAGCCACGACGGTGCCGGCGACCAGCTGTACTGGCTCGAGAGCCACGAGCCCCGGGGACGGCCGCGCACGATGCGCTCGTCGAGCGACAGGAGCGTGAGGACCCAGGTGGTCATCGACTGAGTTCCCGCCCACTTCTTGCCCTCGCCGAAGCTGACCTGGGACCGGAGCTCGGGAACGTCGCCGGAAAGCTCGGCACCGAACGCCTCGCGCCGTCGCTCCAGCGCCCCCATCGTGGCCTCGCCGACACGGTCGAGCCAGGCGGCACCGTCGTCCGCGACGCCACCGTTTTCGATGAGCCGGGCGTAGCGCCGGCGCTGGGTGGCGGCGATCGCCCGCGTGCAGGCGGCGTGGACGACGGGCACCCGCCCGACGGGGACCACGAACAGCGTGCGGCGCATGCCGAGGATGCGGATCACGCTGCGGTCGTCGTAGAGGGCCTTCTCGATGCGCTCCACGGTGGCGTCGACCATGCGGGCGTTGGCGGACATGAACACCGATGCGGGGTCGGTGGAGTGGAGCGCGACCAGCGAGTCGGCGACGTCGCTGACGTCCGCGGCCAGCGCCGCCCGCGCCAGGCGGTGGCGCACGCCGATCCGCGCCCGTCGCTCGTCGTCGGTGATCTGCCTGCGGGCGGTCACGGACCCACTTTGTCACACCCTGCCCGTACGTTTGTTCGCACCAGCTGGGACTGCCCGGGTCCACCGATTCCGGGCATCGTCGAGGGAGGATCGGGTCATGGGAAAGCGCAGCGGCAAGCGGCACGCACGGCGCCGTCCTGAGCAGGGGGGTGGCCGGCCCCGGGGCCGCGGGGCGCCGGCGAGCGGCGGCGTCGGCCCGAGCTTCGACGCCCGTGCCGTGGGCGAGGTCGTCGACGCCGCGGTGGCGGCGTGCTTTCCGCATGCCCGCGCCGGGCCGGCCGGCGCGCTCGTCGTGGCGCTGGCCCGAGGCCCATCCCACCCCGAGGGCCTCGCGCTGGTCGACCGCGCCCTCGGCCACGCGTTGGTCGATGCGGTCACGGCCGCCTGGGGCCGCGGGTGGCAACCGGCCGACCTGCATCGCATGGTCGAGCGGACGCACGGTCGGGCCCACGCCCGGCTGGGTGCGGTGGCCCTGGGATGCGAGGCCCGGCGCTACGCCGACGAGTCGGTCCCCGGCCGTTGGCGGCAGCAGCTCGACGCCGTCGGGGCCGAGTCGCCGCCCGAGGGCGACGACCGCTGGGCGGTGCCGGTGGCGGCAGGCGCCGGAGCGCTGTGGAGCGGCGCTCCCAGCATCGACGATCGGGCCGACGCGGTGCAGGTGGCGGTCGAGACGCTGGCGTTGATCCGGGGCCTGCCGTCCCTGCCCAAGCTCGGGCCGGCTCCCGGGGAGGCCACCACCCGGCGCGGCCGGGGCCGGCCACCCCGCTCGCCGGGCTCGCGCGGCCCCGCCGGGTCGACCGGGTCGACCGGGTCGGTGGGGCCGGTCAGCTCCGGCGGCGTGGATCGCCGCATCCTCCACCGGGTGACCGGGCTGCTCGCCAAGGCCGAGTCGACCACGTACCCCGACGAGGCCGAGGCGCTGACCGCCAAGGCGCAGGAGCTGATGACCCGCCACGCGATCGACATCGCCGCTCTCGACTCCGAGCGGGCCCGGGGGGCCGCCGCATCGGGCCGCCGCATCGGCATCGACGACCCGTACGCGCGGGCACGGGTCACGTTGCTCAGCGAGGTGGCCCGTGCCAATCGCTGCCGGGCGGTGTGGTCGCGCGGCCTGGGCTTTGCGACCGTGTTCGGCCACGAGGGCGACCTCGACGCCGTCGAGCTCCTGTACACCTCCCTGCTCGTCCAGGCGACCCGGGCAATGGTGGCCGCCCGCCCTCCCGGCTCCGGCTCGCGCGGCCTGGCGCCCTCGGGTTCTGCGACCCGGTCGTTCCGGCAGTCGTTCCTGGTGGCCTACGCCCAGCGCATCGGTGACCGGCTGCGGGAGGTGGCCGAGGCCACCGCCGCGGAGCATGCGGCCGAGCGCGCCGGCTCGCTCCTGCCGATCCTCGCCCGGCGCGCCGATGCGGCCGAGGCGGCCGCGGCGGCCGCCTTCCCCAACCTCAGGACGTTCTCGACCTCGGGCCGCGACGCCGAGGGCTGGGCGGCCGGGCGGCGGGCGGCCGATCGGGCCGACCTGGGCACCGAGAGCGTGCTCGGTGCCCGCGGCGGGGACGTGGCTGCGGCGCGTGCGGTCGCGCTTGGTCAGGGTCACGACGCGCCCTCGCTTCCTGTCACGTTGCCTCCCGATTCGCTTCGATCTGCCCGATCGCATCGACCACGGCATCGAAGGTCAGCATGGTCGAGGCGTGACGCGCCTTATAGTCGCGCACGGGCTCCAGGAGAGCGATGTCGGCCCATTTGTGATCGGGTGGGGGCGGGGCGCCGTTCTCCTTCAGCATCTTGCGAACGGTTTCGCGTAACTCGCGGAGCTCGCTTGCGGTCGAGCCGACGACGTGACTTGCCATGATGGATGAAGAGGCCTGGCCAAGTGCGCAGGCCTTCACGTCATGGGCGAAGTCGGTGACGGTGTCGCCGTCCATCTTGAGGTCGACCTTCACGGTCGAGCCGCACAGCTTGGAATGTGCGGTGGCGCTGGCATGCGGATCGGGAAGGCGGCCCAGGCGCGGGATATTGCCTGCAAGTTCAATGATCCGCTTGTTGTAGATGTCGTTCAGCATAGATCGAAGTCCAGCTTTCCCCCTCGGGACGCGCCCTTGGCGGCCCCGGTACACAGGCCTATATATGTACCGGAACGGCGGAAATACAGCCCGGCCGTTTGGCGCCCCATGCGGGATTTGCAGGGCAATTCCCCTGTGGCGGGTGCTACGATAGCCAAGTAGGCTGCACCAAAGTTGAAGGGACTCAGGCGTCCGGCGGCACCATCCGCCCCGTCTGCCCGGTGACACATCCGGTCCCCTTAGGGCCGGTCGAACGGAGAAGACATGGTCGACGCACTGATTAAATCCCTCAATCCGCGCAAGGCGCCGGAGACCCGGCCGGCCGAGCTCGATCCAGCCGAATTCCTTGCCGCCGCTGTCCGTGCCGACCAGCCGCGCCCCTCGCGCGCCGAGGCCGAGCAGGCGGTGCATACGCTGCTCAGCTATATCGGCGAAAACCCGCATCGCGAGGGTCTGCTCGACACCCCGCGCCGCGTCGTCGAGGCCTTTGACGAGCTCTATCAGGGTTACCACCAGTGCCCCGCCGAGGTGCTCGACCGCACCTTTGGCGAAACCGCCGGCTATGATGATTTCGTGCTGGTGCGCGACATCGAGTTCACCTCGCAGTGCGAGCACCACATGATGCCGTTCTACGGCAGGGCGCACATCGCCTATACGCCGGTCGAGCGGGTCGTGGGCCTGTCGAAGCTGGCGCGGCTGACCGATATCTTCGCGCGCCGCCTGCAGACCCAGGAACATCTCACCGCGCAGGTCGCGGCCGCGATCGACGAGATCCTCAAGCCCCGCGGCGTTGCCGTGCTGATCGAGGCCGAGCATACCTGCATGTCGGTGCGCGGCGTCGCCAAGCATGGCGCGATGACCTTCACCAGCCGCTACACCGGCATGTTCCGCGACAATCCGGCGGAGCAGTCGCGTTTCCTGACCATGGTGCGAGCACCGCAGCGGTGACCTCGCATTGAAGATGCGAGGTTAGCTTGTCCAATTCCCACGATTCTGAGCGCGAAGAGGGCTTAAGCTTTCAGCCCAAATTCGACGCGTCCGGTCTCGTCACCTGCGTCGCCACGGACGCGGCGACCGGCGACGTGCTGATGGTCGCCCACATGAACGATGAGGCGCTGCGCAAGACCATCGCCACCGGCGAGGCCTGGTATTTCAGCCGCTCGCGCAACGCGCTGTGGCGGAAGGGCGAGAGCTCCGGCCACACCCAGCGCGTGGTCGAGATGCGCATGGACTGCGACCAGGATGCGGTGTGGATTCGCGTCGAGCAGGTTGGCGCCGCTTGCCATACCGGCCGGCGCTCCTGCTTCTACCGCCGGGTCGCCGGCGAGGGCGGCAGGGTCAGTCTGGCCTATGTGGATGCCGACAGGAAGTTCGATCCGGCCAAGGTCTACAAGTAGCTTCTCACCGTGCGGGTGAAGTCCCGCGGGATGTCAGCATGCTCTGACTGCGCCGTCGCTCGCGCGTTCGCGCCGCCGTCTCGCCTCTTCAAAGCCGTGCATGCCGCTATGCCATTGCAGAGCAACGATGGCGCCCTTGGTCGGCTGCAACAAGCCGAGCGCGCTCACCAATGTCACCGGCAGCCAGATCAGGAGCTGCAGCCAGGCCGGCGGCGCATAGGCAGTCTCGACCGCGAGCAGTGCCGGCACGACCAGATGGCCGACGAGCACGATAACCAGATAGGCCGGGAAATCATCGGCGCGCTGCGCCGTAAATTCCTCGCAGCAGACATCGCAGCGATCGGCGACTTTCAGGAAGCGCCGGAAGAGTCGGCCCCGCCCGCAATTGGGACACCTCATTGCAAAGCCGCGTGCCACCGCTTTGGTCAGGGAAACCTGTTGCGTCATGGCGAAAATCCTTGGTTTGTGGCTGATCCATACAATATGCTGTGAAACGCCTACAATCAAAGACAATTGGCCGGATTGCATGGATTGGCTCCCTACACTTTCAGAATGGCACGGGCCGCTGTTCCAGCGCATCGTCGATGCGCTTGCCGCCGACATCGCAAGTGGCCGGCTGGTGCGCGGCCAGCGGCTCCCCACCCATCGCGCGCTCGCCGGGGCGCTGGACATCGATCTGACCACGGTCACCCGCGCCTATGGTGAAGCTCGGCGCCGGGGGCTGCTGGAGGCGCGCGTCGGGCAGGGCACATTCGTTTCCGAAACGACGGCACGAGCGGCCTCCGAACTTCCGGTGCCGATCAATATCGATCTTTCGATGAATCTTCCGCCGCAACCGATCGAGGCGAACCTCGATCTGCGCATTGAGCAAGGATTGGCGAACGTCCGCGCTGCTGCCGGCTTCAGCGCCTTCCTGAGTTATTCGCAGCCCGGTGGCAGCGCCGATGAGCGTGAGGCTGCGGCGTCATGGCTGCAGGCGCGTGTAAAGCCAGCCTCGCCTGAGCGCATTATTGTCTATCCCGGAACGCAGACGATCATCTTCAATGCTTTGCTTGCCCTGACCTCGCCAGGCGATGCGGTGGTGACGGAAGTCCTGACGTTTCCGGGCATGAAGGCGGCCGCCGCTCGGCTCGGCGTGCAACTGATCGGCGTCGCCATGGATGACGAGGGGGCCCTGCCTGCCGCCCTCGACGAAGCCTGCCGCAAGCACAAGCCAAAGGCGGTGTATCTCGTGCCGACGCAGCACAATCCCACCACGGCGACGATGGGGCCGGCGCGGCGCAAGGCAATTGCGGACGTCATCCGCAGGCGTGCAACGGTTCTCATCGAGGACGACGCATACGGAGCGCTCGAACCCTCGGTCTCGCCGATCGCCAATCTCATTCCCGAGAGGACCTACTATGCCGCCAGCATGGCGAAATGCATCGCGCCGGCGTTGCGGGTGGCTTACCTGCTGGCGCCCGATCTCGCCGCCGAACAGAGGATGCGTGCCGGCTTGCAGGCAACCCTGCTGATGCCACCATCGCTCATGGTAGCGCTCGTGACTCATTGGCTGCGCTCCGGTGTCGCCAACGAAATTATCCGAGCCATCCGCAGCGAGGCGGCGGCGCGTCAGCAACTCGCCGCGCGCTTTCTCAAGGGCGTGCGCTACGCGTCGCGCCCCGCCAGCCATCATCTATGGATGCCGCTGCCGCCGCATCTGGAAGGCGCGGATCTGTTGTCGCACTTGATGCGCAACGGCATCGCCGTGGTCGACGAAAATGCATTTGCCGTCGGCCAATCGGGGCTACGTGGCCTTCGTGTGTCGCTGGGGGCTGCGCGAAATCGCTCGGAGTTGAATCGGGCGGTGCAGGTACTGGCGAGTGCCGTCGCGATGCCAGCGGCGGCGCGGCAGGTGGTGTGATCGCCTCCGCGGCAATATCTTAACCGGCCGTTAACCATAATTGCCGCAGTGTGAACCAGGCATGAGGGCCGGGTGGGCGCTCAGTAAGACCGCGCGGGGGTTTCGCGAGGCGCGAGGCACCAAGGATATGTCGGTCGATTCGATCAGTGCCACGTCTGCGGCGTCCGTCGATCCGTCGCTGGCGGGCCAGGCGCGCATCGATCCGTCACGTCTGCAGATCGCCACGTCCATCAAGCAGGCCGCCAGCACCACCGGTGCCAGCTTCGAATATCTGCTTGCCACCGCCAAGATGGAGTCGAACTTCAATCCAAAGGCGGCGGCGAGCACCTCGTCAGCGCGCGGGCTGTACCAGTTCATCGATCAGACCTGGCTCGGCACGGTGAAGGAGGCGGGCTCCCAGCTCGGCTACGGCAAATATGCCGATGCGATCTCGAAGT
>Ga0081455_10001516_pt1 | contig 28632 bp, 26 predicted proteins | sample TabmetS3T2R1_FD_70207 | JGI IMG/M metagenome (GOLD analysis project Ga0081455, IMG submission 70207) | Tabebuia heterophylla rhizosphere microbial communities from the University of Puerto Rico - S3T2R1 | ecosystem: Host-associated > Plants > Roots > Rhizosphere ... | reverse complement strand
CAGGCTCAGCGATTGTTCCGATTCGGAAAGCTCCGGCAGGTTCGCAAATAAATTTTCAACTCCAATTGTCATTTCATCCCTCTGTGCGCACGTCGTTTGTTTCGGATGGCCAGTAAGGACGAACCGTGGACCGACTTCTGGAGGCATCTTATCTACGAGGCTCGGCCGGCAACAAGAGTTGACATCTTCGCGCTTTGTTCGATACTTCAAATCATGAACTCAAACTATGTCTCCGTTAAACAGGCCTTCAATCTCGCCGTGGGCAGCAAGATCGTGCTGCGCGGCTGGGTGCGTTCCCGCCGGGACTCCAAAGGTGTGACTTTCATCGAGTTGAACGATGGCTCGCGATTCAAGAGCATGCAACTCGTGGTCGATGCCGGCGTTGTGCCAGAGGAGACGCTAAAGCAGGTCACTACAGGGAGCAGCATCGCCGCATCGGGACAACTGGTCGAGTCACCGGCGAGGGGGCAAGCGGTGGAGCTAAAGGTCGGCGAAATTTCGCTATACGGCACCGCGGACCCTGTCACCTATCCTCTACAGAAGAAAGGCCACACGCTGGAATTTCTCCGCGAGATAGGCCACCTGCGGGTTCGCAGCAACACCTTTGGTGCGGCTTTTCGGGTGCGTAACGCCCTGACCCACGCGATCCATACCTTCTTCCAGGAACGAGATTTCATCTATGTCCAGACGCCGATTATCACCACATCCGACTGCGAAGGCGCGGGTCAGATGTTCAACGTGACATCTTTGAGCTTGGCAAATCCGCCCCGCACTTCCGATGGCAATATCAACTGGCAGCAAGATTTTTTCGGTCGCCCCGCCTACCTAACCGTAAGCGGGCAGTTAGAAGCAGAGATCTTCGCGTTGGCTTTCTCGAAGGTCTACACATTCGGCCCGACTTTTCGGGCGGAGAACAGCAACACGCCGCGTCATCTGGCCGAGTTTTGGATGATCGAACCGGAGATGGCTTTTTATGAACTGAAAGACAACATGGCGCTGGCAGAGGAGTTCTTGAAGTTCATTATTCGCACTGTGCTGGAACATTGCCGTGAAGATCTCGAGTTCTTCAATGAGCGCATCGAAAAGACCGTACTCAAAACACTGGAACACGTGGCGGAATCAAAATTCGGCCACATCACCTACACCGAGGCGATTCAAGAGCTCAAGAAATCCGGAAAGACGTTTGAGTTTCCCGTGGAGTGGGGCGTTGATTTGCAAACCGAGCACGAGCGGTTTCTATCAGAAGAGCTTTTCAAGAAACCGGTTATCGTTACCGACTACCCGAAGGACATCAAGGCGTTTTACATGCGCGTTAACGATGACAACAAAACCGTTCGAGCGATGGACGTTTTAGTTCCGAGGGTCGGCGAGATCATCGGCGGCAGCCAGCGCGAGGAGCGCCACGATGTACTCCTACAACGGCTCCGTGACAGCGGCTTGGATGAAAAGGCATATTGGTGGTATTTCGATCTGCGCCGATACGGCTCGGTTCCCCACTCCGGATTTGGTTTGGGATTGGAAAGAATGATGATGTATCTCACCGGCCTTAAAAACATCCGCGACGTCATTCCCTTCCCGCGCACGCCGGGAAATGCGGATTTTTAACGCTCCGCATCAAGCACGAATTGAAACCGCCATCATCATAACGAAATTCTAATTTCTGCCTGGCCAGGCATGGCGGGGCAGAGGCAGTTGGGTCCTGAGCCAATGCAGGCGCAACAAAACCTGTGTAGTGGGCGACTCGAGAAAACTCTATTACGGCAAAGACGGGGTACTCGTTAAAGTCGTCGAGCCAACTAGTGTTGCCAGCGGCTGGCTCGACACCACCATGGCGTTCTTAGCCGGACTGAAAATTTTTCGGCCATTATTCGGCAAACAGAAATTTTTCGCGTTTAACTTTCAAGGTTCAAAGTCAGAATCGAATTCAACGCGAACGTGAACATTGAACTTTAACCCGGCGCAGCGCACGTCCGCGCCTCTACGCTGCCTTCTCGGAGATTCCCATCATCGCCGTCGCCAGAGCGCTGCGATAAGCGCGATCGATGGCGAGACTGTCTTGCGCCGCGCGGATGACGGCCTGCGCGGTTGCCTCGTCGATGATGTAGCGATCATAGATCGGCTCGAACATGTCGGAATGATCCTCATCAGCCACCATGTGCACCTTGGTGTTGATGTCGAGGGTCTCGATCGTACCCCCCAAGTCGGCTACCTTTTTATGGGCGTATCGCTGTGTAAACCCTCCGCCTTTAACGATTGCCGGATTGTTTTTTCTTTCGGTAATGTGATTCACCGTTAAGGCTTCGATCCACGGCCGGGTCGTTGAAAGATACATCCAAGCAAAAATCGCCGCCCGCGCTCCCGGCAGCAAATTGGATTCCGCGGTCGCCACCGCCATCTGGTCATCCGTCAAGTGGGCCGAGCCCATGCGCGGATCGAAGATCAGCTCATCTTTTTCATGTTCCCAAATGGCGCGCTTCACATCGAGCGGAGCTTTCACCGCGGCGGCTCCCCAGCAATCGCGCCGGCTCTTGATGTAATGGGGATAATGCACATCCAAAATCTGTTGCCGCGTCGGAGTCAGTTTGACGGAGAAAAATTGCTTATATTCCGGAGTGTCAAAGTGACGGTTGACGATGGCATTGAGCTCTTCTCGAACCTTTGTCCATAAACTCATGATTACCTCCGCGAACAATTATGCGTTTTCCTGCACCAACATTCCACTAGTTCAATACTCCATCACTCTCCTCTCTCACTCCGGCAGTTTTGCCTGAGCCAGGGCGATACCTTTTCGGAACATGGCGTTGAATGCCAGAGAATCCTTTGCCGCCTGGATCGCGCGCTGTTCCTTTGCGCCCGTCGCGTATTCTTTGAGAAACGGCAGAAACATGTCGCTGTGTTTCTCGTCTGCCTGGCTGTGGGCTTGCATGTTGGGGATCTGCTTCCAAGTGAAGCCCATTTCATTCATCCATTTTTTCGCCATCCGCGTCGATTGCCCGCCGCCCAAGTCCCCCAGTAGCCGATCGTCGTTGCACCACTCGGTGATAGTCATCCCCGCCAACGCCTCGATCCAGCTCATCTCGCTCGTCATCCACGACCAGGCATAGAGAACCGCGCGCGTTTCAGGTAACGGCTGAGCGTTAAGAATCTCTTCCGGTTCGAGACCAACCGATTTCCCCTGGCGGATGATAAGGTGAAGGTGGCCATATTTGGAAAAATCATCCCGGATGATCTCTTCGTACTCGTGCTCTAGGATTCGCTGCTTAACCGCCAATACCGGACAGTTGGCTGACACATGCGCCCAACAGTCGCGCCGATGGCGCACGAATAGGCTCTGCTGTTTCACCATGATCGCGGCTCGCGGCTTGGTCATCTTGATCGAAAAATAGTGCTCCAGTTCCGACGAGCGAATATAGCCGCGCACCATGTCTCCCAACCTTTTGCGCCACTCTGATTCGTTCACGATTTTTCTCCTTTGTAGAGCTTGTCGATCAAGCCTTGTTGGACCAACCGGTCCACGATGCTGTTATCAAAAATCTTCGCTTTGTCCGGCTCCGGCTGGCCAACCATCTCTAGCACCGTATCTACCGCCGCGGCATCGACACGAGGGACCGCGTCAAGGTACTTGGTAACGAACTCATAGTGCAGCTCTGGGCCGCCCCCGCGCGGACCCATGTACTTTTCGAGCAATTTCAAAGCCTGCTGCTTTTTGATTTTAAGTGCAGCGATGCCTTCGATAAAGGCCGCGACAATCCCTTCAACCGCCTTTGGCGATTTTCGATAATAGTCGTTGCTCACGGCTAGCAGGTTCATAGAGAAGGGAATTCCGAGCTCAGCGGCGTCGACCAACAATTTTGCCTGGGGCCCGGGCGCTTGCGATGCGACGCGTCCCTCTGCCTGTCGAGAGCGAAAACCCAAATCCGCTTCAACCACTCCGCCGAACTGTCTGATGTCTACTTTGCCGTCGATGCCAAGCTTCTTTAGCACCAAGCGCGTAACAAAATCACTCGTGGAGCCGAAGCGCGTGATCGCCAGTATCTTCCCCTGAAGTTGCTCAGCGCGCTGGATCTCGGGTTGGACCCACAGAGCCATGCCAGGGCGGCTGGTGTTGCTGCTGACTGCGATTATCGGCGCACCTTTGAGAATCGCGGCCACCACCGCGTTACTTGCGCCCAGCGCCGCCTGAACACTACCCCCCACCAAACCCTGGATTGCTGTAGCGCCCGAGCTGATGTAGATGAGATCAACGTTCAGTCCCTGTCGCTCAAAGGCACCAATCTCTTTAGCCATCCAGATCCCGGACATGCTCGGGCTGATGGAGGCGTACGCCACGCTGATTTTCTCTTTGGTTGTTTCCGCGCTGTGTACTGAAAAAGGAAGGAGAAAAGCGAATGTGAGCAGACAGATAACAAGCCGGCAAAAATCTTTGCAGCGAATTCGGACGCTGACCATATTGTCACCTTCGTACGAAACCTGAACTACACTTAGCATAGGCGAAGGTTTCCATCTTATTTCCGTCCCCTTGATGGGGAAGGATTAAGGAAGGGGTGTAAAGCTGAAGGACTTCCATCTCATCACCCCTATCCTTCCCCCGTCGACGGGGAAGGAATTTTGTTTTCCGATCCATTCACTAAAACTCAAGCCGGAGAACTTTCTGTTATCTCCGACAGAAAATGATCCTACGAAAGTGCCTCCATCGCATCGGCGATACCGGTTTGATAAACGCGATAAAGCTCTTCGGACTCCTTTGCCGCTTGCAGAATAATTTCTTCGTTCTCGCCATGGCCGAATTCTTCCCAAATGGAAAGGAACATGTCCACGTGCTCCTTATCCGCCGCGCGATGCGCCTTCCAGTTAGGAAGATCATCCCATGTGATACCCAAGTACTTGATCCAGAGTTCGCCCATGCGCGCCGCGTGCCCGCCCCCCAGATCGGCCAGCAACCGATCGTCCTGATTCCATTCCGTCATGGTCATCGCCGCCAGACCTTCGAGCCAATGTTTCTTCTTGCAGATCCAGCTCCAGGCGTAGAGCGTAGCGGTCGTGCTTGGAATCGGCCTTGCCTCCAGAATATCCTTGGCAGACAAACCGATGGCTTTTCCCTGTCGAATGATCAAGTCCAAGTGACCATGCTCGGAATGCTGATCGCGAATCATCTCCTCGTATTCATGCGCGAGAATCTTTTGTTTCACTGACAGGACGGGACAGTTCCCGGACACGAAAGCCCAACAGTCTCTGCGATGGCGGACGTAGAGCGAAAGTTGTTGTAGAAGGAGCTGCGCTCTCGCTCGACTGATCGGAACGGAATAGTAACGTTCCAGTTCCGGCGAAGACATGGTCTCCCGCGCGAGCTTTCCGAAAGCAGCCTTCCATCCGTTCCCGTCCATGTTAATGCTCCTTTAGCGCCGCGCCATGAACACGTTGTCTAAGACAGCCTTTCCATCGCGTCGGCGATGCCGCCACGGAACAAGATGAGAAGCTGCATTGACTCTTTGGCCGCTTGATAGGCCAGCGCTTCCTTTTCTCCCGTGGCAAACGCTTCGAGATCCTCCAAGAACATATCGCTGTGCTCTTCATCTGCCTGGCTGTGGACTCTGAAATTTGGCATCTGCTCCCAGCCGAATCCTAAATCCTCCATCCAGCGTTTGGCCATACGGCTCGACAATCCGCCGCCGATGTCTTGCAGCAGACGGTCGTCGTTGGCCCACTCGGTGATCGTTAACGACGCCAACCCCTCGAGCCAACTCTTTTCGCGGGTCATCCAACCCCAGGCGTAAAGAGTCGCCATGGTCGAAGGTAAAGGCTCGACATTGAGAACTTGATCGGCGCTCAATCCCAGTGCTTTTCCTTGGCGAATGATCAGCTCCATGTGTCCGTGCTCGGTGTATTCATCCTTGATGACTTCGCCGTATTCATGCTGCAGGATCTTTTGCTTGACCGACATATGCGGGCAATTGCCAGATACATGGGCCCAACAATCGCGGCGATGATGAATAAAAAGACCGAGCTGAGTGATCAAAACCTGTGCGCCGGGCTTGGTGATCTTAACTTGGAAATAGTGTTCCAACTCAGGCGAGCGCATCGCGCTGCGCACCAACTCACCGAGCTCTTTTCTCCATTCTGCTCGCTTCATGACAGTCTCCGGCGGCTACTTGTACAACCGCTCGACGAATCCCTCTTTGATAATCCGATCGACGGCTGAATTGTCGAAAAACTCGTTGACTGGAACGTCGCTTTTGTTTTCCCAATTCAGCACGGTTTGAATCACGGCCGGATCCACTTTGGCCTGCCGATCGAGATACTTCACGGCGTATTCATAGGCCTCGTCCAGCGAATCATTCGCGCCCAGCATGTATTTTCCCAACACTTTGTAGGCAAACTCTTTTCTGGTTCTCAGCGCCGCCACGCCTTCGATATAGGCTCTGAGCATCGCCTCGACCGTGCGCGGCGAGTTCTTGTAGAAGTCTCGCTTCACAGCGATGAGATCCATGGAGAAAGGAATACCCAGATCCGGCAGATCGACGAGCATGCGCGTTTTCGGTCCGGGCCTCATGCTGCGCACAGCTCCCGCTGCCATACCGGTTCGGATTGCCGCATCGACCTCGCGCGTGCCGCCCATCGGTTGAATCTTGACTTTGTCCTGTAAGCCGAGTTTTTCGAGCGCAAACAAGGTCAAGAAATGAGTCGATGAGCCGTGCCGCGTGATCGCCAGGGTCTTGCCCTGCAGCTGCTCGGGCTTGGTAATTTCCGGCTGCACAAACAAACTCATCGCCGGCCGATTCGTAATGCTCCCCACCGCCACCAACGGCGCACCACGCAAGATCGCGCTCACTACTGCGTTGCTGGCGGCAATACTCATATCCAAATTGCCGCCCACCATCGCCTGCACCGTGATGCTTCCCGAGCTGATGTACACCAACTCCGACTTGAGCCCCTGTTTCTCGAAGGCACCGATCTCCTTCGCCATCCAGACACCGGCAAATATCGGACTCACCGCGGAATAGGCCACGGTCACTTTTGGTGGAGCCTGCGCAAACGCTCCCCGCGGCGCGGAAATCAGAAAAACTAAGAGGAGCGCTCCGAACAGCGAAGCCAGACGTGACATGTGAGTCGAAATCATAGATACCGATGCGGCCCATCGACTCCGGTCAAACAACTCGAAACTCAAGACTCGAGACAAGAAACTTTTTAGATCGGCCAGCCGTGCTCGGAAACGTCGACCCGGTTCCCTTCGACATCCTTGATCCAGCTTTCCGCAATCGCTCCGTAGGTGTTGTCCTCGGCTTTGGTGTCGGCAATTTTCTCGATTTCTTTGACGCTATCGACTTTGAAACCAAAGTGATGGATTCCCCACGGATATTTGTCGCTATGGATGAGCGCGAGATCGAGATGGCCGTCGGATAGATAAATAGTTCCCCCGGGCCGCCGATGTTTTTCTTCCATGCCGAAGACTCGTTTGTAATACTCTGCGGTCTTGTCGAGATTTTCGACGTTGATCGCAATATGCCGGATTCTTGGTTTTTCCATGTTTAGCCTCCTCTGTTTGCCTTATTTTTTTCTAAATTTTATCTCGCGAACTCAGTTCAACGGAATCTGCTCCATCGCCCGTGCCACGCCATCGCGATACAGAGCGAATAGATCGAGAGACTCTTTTACAGCATTAAGAGCCATCTGCTCTTTCTCGCCCGTCGCGTACTCTTCCAAAAACGGTAGAAACATATCGCTGTGTTCTTCGTCCGCCTGCGAGTGCGCGACGAAATTCAGCATGTCGCGCCAGGGGATCCCCATATCCTCAGTCCACCGTCTGCCCATCCGTGTGGAATGGCCGCCGCCGATATCACGCAACAGCCGGTCATCATTGGTCCATTCTGTAACCGTCAGCGCGGATAGTCCTTCGATCCAGCTCTTGGCGTGCGTCAGCCAGGCCCAAGCATAAAGCGTCGCCGTCGTGCTCACGATCGGCTTGGTGTCGATGACTTCCTGGGGCGTGAGCCCCAATTTTTGCGCCTGGCGAATAATCAAATGCAAATGACCGTAATCGGAAAACTGATCTTTGATCACTTCACCGTACTCATGCTGCAAGATCGCCTGCTTGATCGCCATCACCGGGCAATTGGCCGAAACGAGCGCCCAACAGTCCCGCCGGTGCCGAATGTAGAGCCCCAACTGCGTGATCATGAGCTGCGCCCGCGGCCTATTCATCTTGACTGAAAAATAATGCTCAAGCTCTGGCGAGCGCATGTGCTCGCGCACCATCTCGCCTATAATGTTTCGCCACTCCCCGACTCGCATTAGAACTCTCCTTCGATGTTAGCCTGCTTCCGCCATCTCCGGTATATAAAAATTCGCCCCGGCTGCCAAACGGGCTTCTATCCGTGAAAACTTTATCTACTCACCCTTCGCTCTTTAGGCCCTACCGAATGATTTTGGTCGCCCGTCCGAGCACCTCCGGCGAAAGCGTCACTCTGATGCTATTTTACTTGCTAAAGGGCAGGGCCGACCAGCTCGCGACTCAAAAACTCGGTGACCAGCGGCCAGACCAGATCCGCCAGGTAGGGTTGGTAGCCGTCTGATTCAGTGGATGCAAAACCATGATTGCCAAAATGGAAGTAGTGCCATTCCAAGGGCTGGCCGTTGGCGTAAAAACTTTCCATCACGCGCTGCTGAACCGGAAACGTGCTGTGATTATCATGGCCCCCGTAAAGGATCATCGAAGGGCATTTGATTTCCCGCGCCGCATCGCACGGATGGCGCGGCCGAATGCGCGTCGCCGGTTCGTCGGCAACCGAGGGGTAATAGGCGACGAAGGCACGCGCGGATGGCGTCACGGCAACGAAGTGGATGCCCAAACGTCCACCCATGCAGTAACCGACGACTCCGACGCGTGAAGCGTTAACGTCATGACGCCCGCAAACATACCGCCAGCCCTGGTCGATAACCCGAATAAAATCCGGGTCGGGTGTCTTGTTTTGAATCTCCGTCCCCTTATCGATGTGCGTTTCCGCCGGATATCCGAGCATGTGATACAAATTGGGAACCACCGTGGTGTAACCCAGCCGGGCGAATCGGTATGCCGCGGTCTTCAAATATCCGGTGAGCCCGGAGTGCTGGTGAATCAAAAGCAGTCCCGGTCCCTTCTCTTCGCGCTCAGGAAAAGCAATGTAACCAGGAATTCCGTCTTGGTCCTCTTTTAATGGGCGCGTAATCACTCGCGTCATCACGGGATCCTCCCCTTCGATCTCTGACTTACCAACTCACGTTAACGTTTGCAGGCTGCTCAAAAAGACTCAGAGGCGAGGCGCGCGAAGGTCGATGAGCGGAGGCGTACTCCTTTTGTACGTTGACGCGAAATCGATCGAGCGCAACGAAGCATATGAGGCTTTTTCAGCAGTCTGCTACGATTTTTTGTAAAGCTTGTCAAAGAAACCCTCGCGCGTGAGCTTCTCGATAACCGAATTGTCCTGAAAAGTCTCTACCGGAATGCCTTTCTTGCCCATGAATTCGAGAATCGTTTGCACGGCTTCGGGTTCCGCTCTGGGAATGCGATCCAGATAAGTCGCGGAATCGTTGTAAAAGTCCTCGATCATCCTGGGATCAGTGAGACGCGAATACTTGGCGATTATCTTTAGCGCTCGTTCCTTGTTCCGGTGCATGAACGCAAGCCCGTCGGCATAGGCCCGCACCATTCCCTCGACGGCTTCGGGATTGCGCCGATAATATTCGCGCTGGACCGCGATCATGTTCATGGAGTACGGAATGCCCATCTCTACCAGCCGCACCAGGATCTTGGGCTGGCTCGGCGGAGTCACGCGAAGTTCAGAAGTCACGGCGCCCGCAATTAAACGATTCTGAAAGGCCGCCGCCACTTCGATAGTTCCACCCATCTGCCGGACGTTAACGGCCCCTTCTAAACCGTTCCTGCGCAAAAGAATCCGGGTCAAGTTATCGGTGATCGAGCCGAAGCGTGTGACTCCCAGCGTCTTGCCCCGAAGATCTTCCAGCTGGTTGATCTCCGGCTGGACAAAGAGCCTATGATAGGGCCGGTTGGCCGTGCCGCCCACGGCGATGATGGGTGCACCGTTCAAGATCGCGTTAATCACCGCGTTGCTGGCCGCGCTAACCGCTTGCAGATCTCCCCCGATCAGAGACTGCACGGCTACAGGGCCCGAGGTAATTAAAATAATATCGGCTTGAATGCCGTATTTATCGAAGGCGCCGCTTTCCTTCGCCATCCAAACGCCAGTTGCCATCGGGCCAATCGACGAATACGCCATGGTCATCTTGGTCTGGGCCAGTGCGGTGTGTGAAAGCGAAAAAACAAACGTCAACACCGCCGGCAAACTCCAAATCAGACACTTTAATAACGGTCTCATATCGTCTCGCTCACGGCTTGTGATCGATCAACCAAAATTTCCCAGACCACCACCAAGGATCTCCACACCGGCGGTCCTCTCGATGTACTTGGCGAACTGGTACTTGTTCTCGCGCGGGTCGGGCACGCGTTTCTCCCTGCCCGGCCGCTCGAGGTCGAGGGGCTCGATTTGTGCGGAGATAAAATGCGGCCCAGCTTTTGAAAACGAAGTCTGGATTTTCTCACGAAACGTCGGCACGTCGTGAACCACCCAAGCGCTTTCGATGCCGCATCCTTTTGCGACTTCGTGAAGTTTCATTTTCCCGCCGGTCGCTGTCGGCATTCCCGGCTCTTTTTTGTGACTCCCCAAATAATTACGATTATCCATCACAAGGATGGTTAGGTTGCTCGGATTTTCGTTGGCAATCGTGCCCAAAACACCCAGGTTCAAGATGAGGTTGCCATCGGCGTCGAGCGCCAAAACTTTGCGATTTGGCAGAGCCATGGCGAGACCGAACGCCGCCGGCGTGCACATCCCCAGGGTCGCATGAAACAAGTTAGCTTCCCTTTCCGCAAGCTGCCCCCAAAAGGCACTGTTGTTGCCGATGCTGGAAACGACCAGAATGTCCTCTGGAACGATCGCCGCTAGCTCCCTGATTAACGCCAGTCGAGTTACCATAACGCCTCCTCATTTAGAACCACCGCGATGCATTTCAGCCAGGCCCTCGCGCTTTCGTTGCACTCTTTGATCGTCCTCACGATGTCGGCCGAACGACTCACAACTCGATACGGAATGTCCATCGCATCGAGACCCGGCTCGGTAGTTTTTTTGTAAAGTCCCAGCCACCGCGGATCTCCAATATCGCCACGGTAGGGAACCACAACTAGGAGGGGCACTTCGTGCATGATATTGACCCGCGCCAGGTGATAGGTCGCCACCAGCAAACCCGAGGTGGCGAGAATCAGGGCCGGTTTTTTTCCTCCAAACCATGCGCCAAATCCGATGCCCACGGCTTCGGCTTCGTTGGCGGTGCCCACATACCGAATATCGCGGTCCTCAGCAAGCATCTTGTAGACTTCGATGAACTGCGCATCCGGCACGCCGGCGGTGAAATCCACCCCCGCCTCTTTGAGGCCCTGGACCACCAGTTGGGCTTTCTCTGGTTTCATTCTTTCCTCCGTAGTTTATTGTTTGACGCTATTGTTAAACAGGTCCACCAGCTGTCTGATTTTTGGTCCCCATTGCAAAGCCGAAACGACATGAGTGTCTCCCTGCGGCTCCACCGTCCAGGGCACGTCTTTGCGCGGGGCCCACCTGCCCTGATTCTTCACCATAATTTCGCTGGCTTCCTTTGAGAGGTGATAGTCCAAAAACAGAGCCGCGGCGTAAGGGTGCGGAGATCGAGAAGTAATGGCAATAGTTGACGGCGGCCTGATAAAGGTCGGGGTCATCATAACGAAATCAACGGGCGCGGCTTTTTCCTTGAAGGCAACCGCGTTGTGAACATATCCGTCGACGATCAAATCGTGCTCGCCGGTGGCGACCAGCTGGGTCATGAATGCGTGGGATTGCCTGGAGAAACGAACTTTTTGCTCGCTCGCCAGCCGTCTCAAGTAGGCGGTTGCTTTGCTTTCTCCCCACAAATCAATGAGCCCGGCAAGCAGATCGTGCGCCTCCATGTCCATAATCATATTGTCTTTCCACCGAGGATTCAGCAGATCTTCATATCGCTTCGGCACTTCTTTGGCCGAAACTCGTCGGACGTTATAGATGATCGTGTATCCAATTGCGTACACGCCAGGCCAGTAGCCATCGGGATCGACAAAACCTTTGCGCAGAAAGGGCAGCATTGGGCTGCGATAGCGGGTTAAAATATTCCTCTCGATCAGCTCGGGAACATACAATCCCGTCAGGGTGACGACGTCGGCTTGATAGGCGCCCGCGCGATATTCCGTCGAAACTTTGTTGAGGACGCCCGGCCCGCCGAGACTGGAAAACGCCACTTTGATAAACGGATAGTGCTTGTTGAATCCCGCTATGAGTTCCTGCGTATCACGAAGGTTGGTGGCGGCGTAGAAAGTGACGGCGCCTTCCTTCCTAGCATTTTCGGTCAGCAGCTTTTGCCGCTCCTCCGTCGGCAAGCTGTTGGCTTTTTTCAAAAAGTCCTCTACCCCCTCGGCCAATCCAAGCCTGGGGGCAAGAACATAGGCCGCGGCAACTAGGGCTAGCGAAAGGTTCTTGAGCCAGACAGTTTTCACAACATTATTGAATCACCGTTTATTGAGCAGTGGTCTTCCTGAACAACTCCACAACCTCGCTGTAGCGCCGGCCCCGCCACTTGAGCGGCGAAACAACATGAATCTCGGTTCCTGGCTCCGTAAGCCAGTTGACGTCGGCGCGGGTCGTCCAGCGAGCTTGCTTGTGCGCCATGATCTCCTGCGCCGGTTTCGACAAATAATAGTCCACCAGCAAGGCCGCCGCGTGCGGACGCGCGGTTTTCGCAGAGATCGCGACCACAGAGGGAGGCTTCACGATGGTTGGATTCGTAAAGACAAAATCAATCGGTGCTCCTTTGGTTTTGAATTCCACGGCATTATGAATATAACCGTCGATGAACAGGTCATGCTCGCCGGCCGCGGTCAGCTGTGTGATCAGCGAATGGTTTCTTTTGAGCTTCAAACCCTGTTCGGTCACCAGTTTTCTCAAGAAACCGGCAGCCTTGTCTTCTCCCATTAGATCGATCACCCCGGCAAACCAATCGTGCGCGTCGTTATCCAGTATCAGCCTTCCTTTCCAGCGCGGATTCAGGAGATCTTCATAGGATTTCGGTGCTTCACTGGGTTTCACCCTGGTGACGTTAAAAATGATCGCATAACCGGTTGCGAAGGTCGTCGCCATGAATCCCTCCGAGTCAGTAAAACCTCGACGCAGAAAGGCCGTCATGGGGCTTCTGTAGCGGGAGATGATTTTCTTTTCCCAGAGCTCGGGCATAAACGTTCCACGCATGGAAATCACATCGGCGCTGGGAACTCCCGATCGGTACTCCGTCATGGCGCGATTGACGATCTGCTCGGCGCCCAATCTTGTGTAGCGCACCTCCACAAACGGATACTGCTTGTTAAACGCTCTTGTGAGTTCATCATTGTCAGGTGCATTGATCGAGCCGTAATGGTAGACGATGCCTTCCTTCTTCGCGCCTTCCATAAGCGCCTGCAAACGCTGCTCCGCCGGTTTACGGTTGATGTCTGTTAACAGGGTTTCCACACTCACTTGGGCTGAAAGAAGCTCCGCGCCGAGAAACCAGTTCATAGCGACAACGAACAGCCAAATGTTTCTCGTGAGGCGATTCATAAGATTCCCACCTTAAGTGCCTTGTGCGAAACACTAGCCCGCGTTATGCATCACCGACGAGTGAGCCTCGGAGCGAGTGGGCACAGGAGCGTAGAGCTAGACTGACTTCTAGGGTCTCGGCTATGGGCTCGCCTTTTTCCCCTTACTCTGCAATTTGCCACTTCAGTTCGCGTACGTCCTCAAGGCACAGGCCCATTGCCCGCGACCGGAGAGGCTCGCTCGTCGGTCAATCGCGCGTGAATAACACAACCTAGCTGCCTCCAAGACTTTCTTTTCACCCTTCAGCCTTTCGTCTGCTGCAGCGCGCGCCAGACCCTCTCCGGCGTGAGCGGCAGCTCTTTGATCCGCGCTCCGGTGCTCCACGCGATGGCATTCGCCACCGCAGGCGCTACCGGAATGATTCCGCCCTCGCCCAGTCCTTTGGCGCCATAAGGGCCCGGTCCGTTAGCGTCTTCGATAAGAATCGATTCAAATTCATCGGGTACGTCATCAAAGGTGGGCACTTTATAATCGACCAAATTCGAATTGATGAGTTGCCCTCCATCAAATTGGTACGATTCATAGAACGTATGCCCGAACCCCATCATCGCCGAGCCTTCATCCTGCCCTTCGCACTGAAGCGGATGTAGTGCTTTACCCGCATCCGCCGCGGTAACGTATTTTTTCACGTGGACTTTGCCGGTTTCCCGGTCGACGTCGACTTCAACGGCTCCGATGCCGATCTCCCAAAACAGTGGATTCGCCGGCGTCGGCGCCATACCACTGTGTGCATAACCGCAACCGACGAGTTCACCGCCCTGCATAGCAAAGTGGCGGTGGATCAATTCGCCGTAGGAAACTCTTTTTCCTCCCGCCAGCGCTTCGCCATCCTTCAAGGTGATCGCTTCCTCGGGCGCTTCGAAGTGCTCCGCGGCAAGTTCGAGAATCTGTTGCCGCGCGTCTCCACCCGCTAACTCTACGGCCTTGCCCATCACGGTTGTCGAGCGGCTGGAGCCGGTGGAACGATCGAAGGGAGTGAACGCGGTGTCGATGGGACGAATCGTAACCCGTTCAAGCGGCACCGACAGCTCTTCGGCAACGATTTGGCTCATCACCGTCTTGGCGCCTTGGCCGAGCTCCACGGTGCCGCACAGCAAGACCACGCTGCCGTCGGAAAGCACATGCACCGTCGACGTCGACGCGAGCGGCGCGCCGGGGTCCGTTGTACCGAATCCAACTCCTCGTCCTCGTCCGTCTTTAGTCACCGCACCGTCCCAACCCAACTTGTCGACAACCAGTTTAAGGCCTTTGAAGAGATCAGCATCCAGCGGTCTGTACTTGGGTCGTATCTCTTCGCCTTTTTTCACAAGATTTTTCAAACGAAGATCTAGCGGATCGAGGCCGAGTTTCTGCGCGATAATGTCCATCTGCGACTCGGTCGCCCAAGCGGTCTGCGGTCCGCCGATGGAGCGAAACGACGCGGCGGACACAGTGTTGGTGTAAACGCAGTACGAGGTCACCTTGAGGTGTGGATAGCGATACGGGCCTAGAATGCGGGTCAAGGTTCGACCAGTAACGATCGGACCCGTTTCCGCATAAGCACCGGTGTTGAGATAGATCTCAGCTTGTTTCGCGACCAGGGTCCCATCTTTTTTCACACCGGTTTTAACTTTGCATTGAATCGCGTGCCGGCGGCAGGTCACCATGGCTTCCGATACACTCTGTACAACCCTGACGGGCCGCTGCGCTTTTCGCGCCAGGGCAACCACCAGAGGTTCAATTTTGGCTCCCGACTTACCACCGTAGGCGCCGCCGACGAAGTTTACATGCACTCGTATTTTGGACAAAGGATAGTGAAAAGCCTCAGCGATTTCCTGCCGGACGCCGAAAGGATGACCAGTGGATGTCCAAACACTGATCCCGTCGCTATCTACCTGCGCAATCGCCGTATGCGGCTCCATGGAATAGTGATAGATCATCGGAAACTCGAAGAGGTCCTCGAAGATCTCATCGGACTCGGCGAAACCTTTTTCCACGTCGCCTTTGATAAGCTCGGTTTGGAAGCAAATATTTCCCTCGGCAAAGGAATGAACCAATGGGGCGTTTTTCGAAGTTGCCTCGTCGACATTGACGACCGCGGGCAGCTCTTCATACTCGACATGAATCTTGCCCGCGGCCTCTTCCGCGGTCGCGCGATCCAGAGCGGCTACTGCCGCAACCGGTTGTCCTGCAAAAATTGCTCGATCGACGGCGATGATCGGCTGGTCCTTGTTCTTGCCGCGCCCTATGTACGGGCTAATGTCAACAAAGTCTTTACTGGTTACAACCGCCACAACGCCCGGCACGGCTTCCGCTTCGCGTGTATCGATAAAGCGGATGCGCGCATGTGCATAAGGACTACGGAGAAATCTTCCTTCGATCATCTCCGGAATCATCAGATCGCCGGTGTATTTCGCCTTGCCAGTAACCTTTTCGACACCGTCGACGCGGTGCACCGAATTTCCAATGATCGAGAACTCTTGTCGTTGCGTTGTCATATTGACGCCCAGAAGTAATCCTTGCGTATAACGCTCATCCCACGACTGTCAAGCCTTTGTTTTTCCTCTTGAGCAGCTGGGGTATCGGTGCCAAGATGTGAAGAATTTTGGCCCGCTGATGAAACGCTCGTGATTCAAAACTCTGCTCTTCGCTTGCTTCTGATTGCTCTCATTTCATTGTTTCTAGTCTCTTGCAGCAGCTATTCAACGGTGCCTTTGGCCGCGCATTCTAGCCTCGTCCAACTCACCGCCATTGACCTTGATCCGAAAAATCCGGATCGAAATGAGTTTGGCCGTCTGACACTGTTAAGCGCCTACGAGTTACGGTCCAAAGATCCGCGCTTTGGCGGACTGTCGGGACTAGCGGTCGGGACAGACGGAAGATTGTACTCCGTCTCCGATGTAGGCTACTGGGTTTCGGCACAGATGATTTTAGATTCGGAGACGAAACTTCTAGATCTAACCGACTGGATAATTCAACCGCTTCTTTCCCTCACAGGCGTTCCGGTCACCGGTCCGCTGCGTGATGCCGAAGGTTTAGCTCGCGCTCCGGATGGCTCCTTTATTGTAGCGTTCGAGCAAGTCCATAGAATCTGGCGTTATCCCCCACCACCCCTAACTTTCTATTCTTCACCCACACCGGTTCCCGTCCCACCGGAACTGGCGAAGGCGCCCCGCAACGGCGGGCTGGAAGGACTTGCCATTTTACCCGATGGCCGTCTGCTGGTTTTGACCGAAGAGTTCCAGAATCCGGACGGAAGCTTCAAAGGCTGGTTGATCGAAGGGGAGCGGTTTTTTGAGCTTTCCTACCTGCCTTCCCAGGACTTTCGAGTAACAGACTGCGCGGCACTGAGCAATGGCGACATGATCATCCTTGAGCGCCGCTACGTTCGATTTGGGATCTTATCCGCACGCCTTAAACTGGTTCGGAGCGAAACCGTTCACCCCGGCGCCAAGCTTCTCGGCGAAGAACTGTTGAAGCTCGAATATCCGCTCAACGTCGACAACTTCGAGGGCGTAGCCGTTCAAGAAGATCCAGCTAACGGAACGATCATCTACATCGTTTCAGACGACAACTACAACCCGTTTCAGCGCACTTTGCTCTTGCAGTTTCGACTAAGCAAATGAATCGCTCCGCAAGGCGATAGTGGTAAGTAGTTATGATAATTATCCCAGGGCTGTCGCCGCGAACGTGTTTATCGGAGTCCAGTCAGAGTTTGTCTGGATTCCCGACGGTTCGAGAGCCTCACCGTCCCGAGGCAAATCGAGGGATAGAAGCATTCGGGAATGACAGAAGTCTGTGGATACTAGGCGACTGGATGCCACATTGACACTTAGGCGTCCGATCGACTAGCCTCGGTCAAAAGGTTTCTTCGACACGATTGGGAGATGACCGTTATGAGTTTGGACCCTAAACTTTGTCTTTTCCCTGTCGAATACCTCAAAGAGTTCTCTGCCACCGTGTTCACCCATTTCGGCGTGCCCGAAGCCGACGCCAGACAGGCCGCGGATGTTCTCGCCAGGTCCGATCTAAGAGGCATCGACTCTCACGGTGTGGCGAGGTTGCATACTTATTTCGAGATGTTGGAGTTGGGACGAATAAATCCCAAACCCAATATCAAGATTGTCCGCGAGAGAGCCAGCGTGGCAACTGTTGATGGCGATAATGGCCTGGGCCTGGTTGTTGGACCCAAGGCAAACGAAATCGCCATGGACAAAGCAGAGCAACACGGCTCCGGCTGGGTGAGCGTTTGTAACACCAACCATTTCGGAATTGCCGGCTACTATCCTTTGAAGGCTCTCGAAAGAGATCTCATCGGCTGGGCCATGACTAACTCAACCAAGCTCGTGGCACCGTTGTGGGGCGCAGAGAGAATGCTCGGCACGAATCCCATCGCTATCGCCTTCCCGGGCTACAGAGAACCGCCCATCGTCATCGATATGGCCACCAGTTCCGTTGCGTATGGCAAGATCGAGATCGCTATTAGAAAAAATGAACAGATTCCCAAAGGCTGGATCATCGACAAAGACGGCCGAGACACCAATGACCCGCAAGATATGATCGACGGCGGCGCCCAGCTACCGCTCGGCTCCGAAAGAGAAATGGGCGGGCATAAAGGCTACGCCCTCGCCTCGATGGTCGATATTCTGTGCTGCATTTTGAGTGGCGCGAACTGGGGACCCTTCGCGCCGCCCTTCGCTCTCAGGCAAGAGATTCCCGAGCGCAAGGTCGGCAAAGGCATCGGTCATTTTTTCGGTGCCATGCAGATCGACGGTTTCATCGACAAAGACGAGTTCAAGAAACAGATCGACGAATGGATTCACGTCTTCCGAAACACCAAACCCGCCCCCGGCACGAATGGCCCACTCATCCCCGGCGATCCGGAAAGAGAGGCGGAGGAGATTCGTAGCAGGGAAGGCATTCCATTGATCAAGCCGGTCGTGGATGACTTGTTGGATATTTCGCGAAAAACCGGCGTCCCTTTTGAGCTGGCGTAAGCAGCGACGATCACAGATGCATACTTCGAATGCGCGTCAGTGCTACCTGCTCTGCGAAAGCTCTCGGTTGATTTCCTGGACCAGGCTAAAGTTGTAAATCTTATCCAGAGGAATATCCGCCGTGACCTTGGTCTGGCGTTTACGCTCCTCGAGCAAGGTTTCCATCTGCGCACGCGTCAAGGTCCCATCCGCAGCTGCCACCTTCTTGAACATATCGTAAGTATAATCAGCCGATTCTTGATCCAAGTTCAGCCACTGTTGCATTAGGCTCACGACTTTTGCGCGGTTCCCAGTATCGACGGTATAGCGGATGCCGCGCACACTCGCCCGCAAAAACCGTTTGAGCTCGTCGCGTCTGCGCTCGATGATTTGGTCGTTGGTCGCTGCTCCCACGAATGGCAGTTCTATGTGATCGGCGACGTCGGCGAGCACTCGAAGGCCGGCGCGCTTGGCTACCACGACCCCCTGAGGACCGAGCATGGCGCCATCGATTTGCCCAATTTTCAGTTGCTCCAGCCTGATTTCTTCGTGACCGGTGGACAAAATCTTGAGATCGCGACTGGGATCCAAACCGTTTTTCTGTATCAACAGGCGGGTGATGACATCAGTCGTGGCCCCTGGGGTGTCTACGCCGATGATCTTACCTCGCAGATCTGCAAAAGTGCGGATCTCGGCCCTAGTGATCAATGAGTCCATGAGTTTGTTGGAAAAGAAAATCACAGTCTTGAACGGAAACCCTCTAAGGGTGGCTCCGATAGCGGTGCCCGTCGCTGTTGTGAGATGAATTTCTCCATTCACCATGGCGGGTGGGATGATCGATGGCTTCATGACGATGAATTCCGTCTGCACGCCCTCCTGAGCAAAAAAACCCATTTTCCATGCTACGATGAGCGGCAGGTAACTCACCGAGGGGCTAGGCACCCCAACTCTGAGTGGTGCCGCCAAAACCGGCCCTGGCGAAAGCAGTGTACCCAGGAGTAACCCAGCAAATACAGCCAGCACTACTCTCCGTATCGGATAACCTCGCTGTATCATCCGCCGCCTCCTTTCTTAAGGATCGAGATGTTTTCCAACCGTTCGATGTGGCGCACGAAAGAATATTTGTTCTCGCGGGTGTCCTGACCGGCGGCTCCCGGCCCACGACCTTCCCTTCGTTCGCGTCCGTCCACCGGTTCTATCTTGGCCACGACGAATGCCGGTCCATCCTCCGCGAGATATTTGGTTACAGCACTGCGGAATTCTTCTTCAGTGCGAACAGTGCAGGCCTTCTCAATACCGCATCCTTTGGCTACGACCTCCAGATTCATCGCGCCCGCCGTCGCTGTGGGCATTCCTGGCTTGTTGCCACCGGGACCGCCGGACAAATAATTGCCATTGTCAAAGACGACGATGAGCAGATTGCGCGGCTTTTGATTGCCCACGGTTCCAAGACTGCACAGATTCAAAATAAGATTGCCGTCCGAATCCAACGCCACCACCCTGCGATGAGGCAAAGCCAGAGCCACTCCCAAGGCAGCGGGCGTACACATCCCCAGGCTCACTGAAGTGAGGCTTGTGGGCCCTCTCCCCAACTCTTCCCAGTAAGGTGTAGTGCTACCGATGGGAGTTACGACGAGGGTGCCCTCGCCAACCATCGATGCAAAACCTTTTTAAGCTTGGCACGGTTTACCATAGAGCCTCCCCGTTAACAGCACAGCAATCGGCTTGATCCAGGCCTCCGCGCACACCTGACAATCCTTGAGCGCGCCCTTGATTTCTGCCGAGCGATTGACGACCCGGTAGGGGATATCCATCACGTTCAGCATCGGCTCTGTATATTTTTTGTAAATGCCCATCCAGCGCGGATCTCCCAAGTCTCCGCGATAGGGCATGACGAGCATCAGCGGTATTTCTTTAAGATGCAGACGCGCGAGCGAAAAAGTCGCCACCAGGAGACCGGAAGTGGCAATGATCAGGGCTGGCTTTTTGCCGCCGCACCACGCGCCCATCGCGATCGCGGCGCCCTCTCCTTCGTTCCCTACGCCGACATATTGAAAGGCCGGATCCTGCGTAATCATTTCATAGACTTCATGGAACTGAGAGTCCGGCAAGCCCACGGCAAAATTGATGCCGGCTTCCTTCAGTCCCTGGACAACTTCCTGCGCCTTTGCGATTTCCATGTCTCTCCTTTCCTTCGCGCTGCATTCAAGTTTTAATCATTCAACGATTTCCCAATTCTGTATTGATTTCTTCCTGCAAACTAAAATCAAACAAGCGCGACACCGGAAGCGGTTCCTTCAGCTTCTGTCGCTCCGCATCTCCTTTAAGATACTCGCGAGCATCCTCTCGGGAACCATGCCGTTTCGAGTAAAACCCTGCTTGGAAAGCAAATAAGTCTCCCGCGCCGTATCCTTGTCGACCTGCAAAACTTTCGCGATCACATCGATCGGAACTTGAGGGTTTTCATGAAACTGCCGGTTGGCCTTGGCCCGCGCCATCATCAGCGCCCGTATCGCCTTGCGCGTTTTCTCCGCCGTGGCGACGCCGTTTTGAATCGTAGGATATTCTTCTAAAACGCTTGCCAAGACATTCATCTTAAAGCGGTCGCGCGCGATGATAACGGTGGGCGGCGAGAGCGCAGCCGCCTGTATCGCATTGCTCGCCAAAGACTGTAGTTGAGCCGGAGCGTCACCCGCCACGATGGTCGTGACATCGATATCGGGATTTAGCCCGCCTTTTTGCGGAGCATGTGCCTGAGCGTGGTGTGTTGCGCGCCGCCAAGGCTAACCACCCCCAGGACTTTGCCTTTCAAATCTGAAATGTTTTTGAACTCGGGCCGGGTCACCAGCCAGAACAGCGGCCGGTGAAGCGTAACTGGCAAGACCTTGATCGGCGCGCCTCTCTGCGCGGCGCTATTGGCGGTCGAGATGGAAGCCAGAACATCCACCTCTGATGCCAGTGTTTTGCGATCACTGCGACGTTCGCCCTGATCTGAACCGACCGAACATCAAGTCCCTCCGCTTTGAAAAAGCCGTATTGTTCCCCGATAAAGTAATCGATCGGCGAGATACTCCGGCTGGAATAGGCAACCGTCAATTTGGTGAGATCCTGCGCCGGTAATAGCGCAGGCATAATGACAAGCAATAACAATGGAAGTAGGAAAGCGCGCGGGCTCCTCTTGGTTAGATATTTCAAGAACGGCATTGTCTACCTGCGCCATCTACAACGCGAGACCAAGGCTGTCAAGAATTTTCTCGCTACGGCAAGACCAAGCACGTCCGCTTGCCCGACGAAATTGTTGCAACATCGATTTATAAAGTGCATCAATATTTCCACGCTACCGACAACGATGGCGGTGGGTTATTTCTATCAGAACCGAAGCGAGAATCACTTCGGATTATTTGTGCGGTAACATCTAATTTTCGGATCGACGATATATGTCAAAACTTGGAAGGAAGTTGAAGCCGAGAGGGAAGCGGCATGAAGATGAAACGAGTGTGTATCATTTTTTGTTTTGTCGTTGGCCTTCATTTTAAAGTCGAAGCGTCGTGCGCCGAGGACGCGAATTTGATCGCAGCGGCGCGCAAAGAAGGGCGGGTGGTTTGGTACACCGTAGCCGGAGAATCCCAACAACTCGCCCAGGATTTTGAAAGAAAGTACCCCTTCATCAAGGTGGAAGTTGTTCGCTCAACGGTTTACCCGTTGCTCACGCGAATACTCAACGAAGCCCGCGCCGGAAACTATCTTTTTGACGTCGTGCGTCAGTCAACGTTCACCATTGGCCTGCTCGTGCGAAAGGGACTGGTGCAACCCTACGAATCCCCGGAGCGCAAGGGCTACAATGCCGGATGGAAAGACAAACAGGGATATTGGACCTCGACGGACGATAACTATTTTGTCGTCGGCTACAACACGAGGTTGGTTCCACAGCGGGAAGCGCCCAAAGACTGGGAAGACCTCTTGTTCCCGAAATGGCGCGGGCAGATCGGCTTGGATCCCGACAATCATCTGTTGCTTGGAGGTCTTGAGCAAAGCTGGGGGAGAAAAAAGGCGCTGGCCTATTTCCGTAAACTGGCACAACAGCAAGTCCAGTTCCGCAAAGGTAATACTTTGATCGCGCAACTGATCGTCGCGGGAGAGTATCCGCTGGGTTTTGTCTACGCGCACCGGGTGGAGCTGCTAAAATCTCAAAAGGCGCCCATCGACTGGGTATCGACCGATGAATCCCGTCATAACGACGGGCGGGCCATTGGGCCTGGCCGCGAAGGCACAACACCCCAACGCTGGAAAACTGCTCATCGATTTTATCCTGTCCAAAGAAGGCCAATCGCGGCTGAGAAACTTCTACCGCATTCCGTCACGCACTGATCTCGAGCCGCTTTCGGCCAAGCTCGATCCGAGCCGCCTCCGACTTCTTCCCATGTCTCCCGATCTCGCGGACAAGGAAGACGATTGGAAGAAACAATTTCGTGGAATCTTTGGCATCCAGAACTAATTCACGGTGGCGAGAGAAATCGAATATTGGATCACCCGGTTCAAGGTATCACTCCGCTAGTTGGCGGCGCGGAAGCGATAGTTCCCTATAGAGTTGAAGGGTACGTTCGCGAACGGTAGCGAACAGTTCGATTACGTTGAATCAAAGGTCTAGGGCTAGGGCGTTTATCGAATGGGTTTGGGGGACTGATTTTCGCGCAACACCTGCTGCAGTCTGGATCGGCAACTACCTGTCATCATCCTAACTATCTAAAACATCGATAAACACTCCGTCCGGACTGGAAAACTGATACTGACCGTGGCGGCATGAAGCGATCAAAGCGAGACGGCGTTCCCCTTCTTTGGGCTCGCTGATCACCCGCTCACGCATCTCTGGATTCGCTCCGCGCAGAGCGGCTAACTCTTTCTTGACGGCCTCGACACTTTCAACTTTAAAGCCAACGTGCTCTAAGCCGGGCCGATCGATCCCGGCGCCTTCGAAGTCGCTCATTTTCCACGGCGCGATGATCAACGTGACTTTTCCGTCGGTGAGGTAGAAGTTGGGATCTTCCAACGCCTTTTCTTCTTCCCTCAGATCAAATAGATCGCGGTAGAAAGCGGCAATCGCCGCCGGCTTCATCACGCGTAGCTTGATGTGATGGATGCGCCGCGGCTGTTCCCTTTGCCGCTCGGCTTGTGGTGAGCTAGGTCGAACCGCATACACGTCTCTGCGGTTATCCATGCCTTCCTGTGTCAGATCGAAGTAGTTGCCTTCCGGATCGTGAGCGCCGAAGGTAGCGAAGGGGCGGTTGGAAGGCCGTTTGAGCACCGCGACATCGGGATACTTTTTCTTGACGCGCGCGATCGCCTCTTGGACGTCGTCGACATCGATCCCGAAGTGATGCAGCCCCGGCACGTAACCAGGTTTCCTGCCGATAACCGTAACACCGACATAGCCGTCGCTGATACTCATTGCGTAATTCGTTTGAATGGCTTTCTCTTCTTCAGCCGACCCCGGCTTGGACCGTTTCATGCCGAGCACGGCCTCGTAAAACTTGGCCTCGCGCACGAAGTTTTCACTGACAATGGCAGCGTGTTGGATTCGGCTTAACATAAGCCTCCGTTTTGAGCTAGTTCCAGACGTTCCAATCGTTCAAGCAGTTCAAAACGTCGAACGCGTTGAACGTGACGATCTGAACCTCCCATACGGCTTGAACGATTTGAACGGCTTGAACGTTTTGATGGATAATTATTTTCCAGCGAGCTTTTTAAAGAACCCTTCCTTGTCCAGTTCATCAAGAATGCTTTCATCGAGGTATTTATTCAAATTGGTTTCTAGTTTGGGATTCTCGGTGGCAACCAGCTCCAACGTGTTCTGCAAACCAACGTGGGAAACCCGCGTCGGGAAGGAAAATTTGGGAGCAAAATACTTGTAGGTCTCTTCCAGAGCCTTCGGATTGTCCTGCTTCAGTCTGTGCTTGAGGACCGCGATGCCTTTTTCTTGCTGGCTCATAAACTGGTAGGTGGCCTCGGCGTAGGCCATCAGAAAACGTTTCACGACACCGCGATTTTGCGCCATGAAAGAACGACGCACGGCGACCGCGGACATGGGGTAGTCGGCGGTCTTGAAGTCGTTGAGATTGCCAAGCTCGTTCAAACCCATTCGCAGCGCTTCGCCGAGCTCGGGGTGGGAAAGCACCGTGGCATCCAGCGCCTTGGTCGTTAGCGCCACGAGCCGGTTCGCCCCGCCGCCGGCTTGCAAGACCGTGACTTTATCGCGCGGAATCTTCCACTCCCGAAGCAACAGAGTGACAGCGAGATCATTGCCACCGCCGAAGCCAACGATCCCGATTTTTTTTCCGATAAGATCCGCCGGCTGGCGAATTTCTTTCGCAGTCACGAGACTAAACGGAAATTTGTTTAACGACCCGCCGACCATCACAATATCGGCTCCACGCATTACGGCGCGCACGTGTCCGGCCGCGTCCACGTGAGCGAACTGAATGCTGTCGCCGATCAGGGCCTGTATTTGGCGGGACGTCCCGGGAACCAACACCGTTTCGCCTTCGATCCCGTACTTCTTCAGCAAGCCCAGGTCTTTGACCGCCCACATCGAGACCTGAAAACCCGCGAATCCCGCGTATCCGATCATGTAGCGCTCCTCGGCCCAGACACCGGGCGGCAGCACCAACAACGCGAGCACAAACCAGAGCTTCTTGATCATCGCTGTTCCTTCCCCTCAAGCGGCGTGAGCAGTAATCATCGAAATTTTTTATTTACCGTAAGAGCGCTGAATCTCCGCGATGCGCTCGCGGACCTGTTGCTTGAAATCAACGCTTGCGGGAATGACTTCGGAGAGCGCCTGCAGGTGCAGCAGGCGATTGGCGTCGGCGTCTCTGATCACGTGCTGCGGGTCGCGGCCGTTCTTCGCATCCCTCATGCCGCTCATGAGCAATTTGCGCGCGGCGACGATCGCCTTGTCGGAAGTTACCAGGTGCTCCGCCGTGCGGTCCTGTACTGCGCCCTGGCTTTCCGTCGCAAACGCGTCGTGCGCCTGGAAGTTCAGCCCCATGCCGGTAAAAGTCTGCGTCTTCATCGACTCGCGGTCCTGCAGGTAACGATTTTTCGCTGTGCGTGTCAGCCGGTAATCAGCGGTCAGCTCCGCGCGCGAGCGCGTGCGCATGAACTCGTCGAGCAGGTTCTCGCGGCTAAAGGAGAAAATATACTTCCAGTGGCTGGTATCGTCGATCGGCACGTGCCAGTGAATGGAGTAGCCCGAGCCCACGCCGGCACCGCCGAAGACGGCTAGGTTCGGCATAACGAAGTTGGTGACGCGCAGATAACGCTTTTCGCGACCGGCGCTGCGCAGCGTATAAATTCTGAGGCCAAAATCCGTGATCTCCACTTCGATGGTTGGTGTAATGTCCTCGCCGAGCAATGTATTGTCGCTCGAGGTGCTGCCCGGGACCATGCGCCGACGGGCAATCTGCGCTTCGTCCAGGCACTGATGCAAAAACGAAAGATGTACTGGGTCGATATTGCCTTCATTGCCCTGCAGATAGTTGCAGCTTTCATAGAGTTTGGTCGCCGTCCGATATTCGGCCGGGACCGTGAGAAACTCGTAGTTCGGCGGCAACGGCGGCTCGCCCGGACCCATGTAAGTCAAAATCACGCCGCCGATTTCCCGGCACGGATAGGCGGGATGGCGAATCGCATCCTTGTGCTCACCGCCGGCAGCCTCCCCGGGTTGCTCCAGGCAGCGTCCTGCAACATCGTAGAGCCAACCGTGATAAAGGCACCGCAGCCCTCCATCTTCCACTCGGCCGTAGCTTAGATCCGTGCCCCGGTGAGAACAGTGGAGTCCCAAAAGTCCCGGCCGCCCTTGATCGTCGCGGAACAGGACCAGCTCCTCGCTGAGAATCTTAACTTTAAGTGGCGCGCCGCCGTCGGGCAGTTCCTCCGCCAGAGCCACCGGCTGCCAATAGCGCCGCAGGAGGTCGCCGCAAGGCGTTCCAGGACCGATTTGAGTGAGTAGATTGTTTTCTTCCGCAGAGATCATCTTGGTGTAGTGAATACTATTTCAGAATCCCTAGGGCAAGACCGCACGAGCAGTGCTTCCTTGCATCTCGTAATGACAAACGTCAACGGGTTAGCGAATTAATCGCAGCGGAATGGTTATTGCCAGACGGATAAGCTGGTTTCAGGATCTGATTGTGCCAAGTATTTAGGTCAAGATTTTGCCTGGCAGGCACGGACTACTACGTGCGGCAATCAACGAACCCCGGGCGATCACACAGTACCTGACATTCGGATAGCTCGTTACGAAGCCTGCAAGGTCGCGCGTGCTTTCCCAAGTACCTGGAGAGCGTTCGCTCTCCAGGTACTTGATCATTGGCTTTAGCGGTGGCCCGCGCCCTTCCCGATCCCGTCTACGCAGCGGAAATTAGCCGCGTCGTCGGGATCACCCGAGCCGACGTAGCGTGCGACTTGCGGGTAGGGGCAGAGCGGCCGCGAGACTCCCGACTCCTCATTCACGGCGTGGATGCTGTCCGGAGCAATGCCATGCTCCACCCATTGCTCCAGCGCTGTAAGGTCGTCGAAGGAGTCGGTCCCCGGTCCACCGCTACAGTGGTACATCCCCGGAACCATGAACAGCCTGACGCTCTCCCGAACCCGCTCGGCAGGATTGCCGGGGTTCAGCGCCCGGAGTTCCTTGTTCTTGCCGAGCACATCCGCGAGCTGCTCGTAGTAGTCGATCGTGCTAAACGGGCTCGGACCCGGGTCGTAGGAACCGTGGTACATAATCATCTTGCCGCCGCGTTTGACGAACTCGCTGATATCGGGATCTGACGCGTTGCCCTCGACCATGATCTGCGAGTTTGCCCACAGTTCCCGTTGAGCCGGATCGTTGATGTCATGTTGCGTACGCGAGTTCCAGGTGGGATCCTGATGGATGATGTACCTGCCCACCTGGGGGGCGACACCGTTGCTCGCATCCTGAACGTAGCGGCTCTCCCACCCGAGCTCGCTGCCCCGCGGCACTCCCGGATAGAAGGGCCTTTTTTCGCCCTGGATGACCGGGCCCCTGTAGACGTTGGCGATCGCGTCGGCCTGCGGCCGACTCAGGCAGTCGGATCCGGAGCCGTTGCGGCACACAATGCGGTGCGGGTTCCACCTGCACTGTCGCGAATCGTCGATGATGCCGTCCTCGAGTCCGTCTTTAGCGTCACAGGCATCGAGCACCGGATCGTTGATGACCGGCAGCAGATCGAGGGTCAGCGCGGTTTCGGGCTGGGCCTGGAACTGGTTCGCGCGCCAGATCGAGGCGAACATTAGCCAATGGGTGTACACCGGATCGCCGGCGATCACGCCGTCGTAGTCCTCGGGGAATCGCTGGGTCTCCATCATGCCTTCCCGGCCGCCAAGCGAGCAGCCTTGCCAGTACGAATACTGCGGGCCTTGCGCGTAGTAAAGCTTTACGATCTCCTTGCCCACGGTGGTCATCAGGCGAACGGCACGCCACGAGTAATCCGTGATCCGATCGGTGTTCGGGACGCCCGGCGCGATCAGCGCCCAGCCTACGCCGTCGGCGTTGGTGTGGCCGATATCCGTCTGCGCGGCGGCGTAGCCGCGTCTCAGACCATCGGTGAACCCGCCGCTACTGATTGCGCCTCCCAACCCGCCGCCCCCGATGCCTAGGAACTTTCCATTCCATTGATCGGGGAGCCGATACTCGACACCGATCTTAGATCCCTGCGTTGGGCTAATGGTGGCGACGACCCGGCAGTAAGCGGGAACACCGGTCGCCGGATTCGCCGCGACGTTGGCCGCAAGCGTCACCGTGACCGGAACATCGGGGGTGGTGAAGTTCGCAAGGGAACTGCAGTCTTGCGATTGGGCCAGAGACGGCGCGGCTAACGCTAGCCACAAAGCAGGAATGATCGCTGCATACCGCGATAGTTTAA
>Ga0081455_10001515_pt1 | contig 28639 bp, 36 predicted proteins | sample TabmetS3T2R1_FD_70207 | JGI IMG/M metagenome (GOLD analysis project Ga0081455, IMG submission 70207) | Tabebuia heterophylla rhizosphere microbial communities from the University of Puerto Rico - S3T2R1 | ecosystem: Host-associated > Plants > Roots > Rhizosphere ... | reverse complement strand
AACGAGGGGCTGTCGCGCCAGTTCTCCACTGAGATCGTGCTCGGTGCCGTGCTCTCGGTGGCCTTCGCCATCACCTGCGACGTGATGTTCGTCGTCGCCGAGCGGGTGCTCGCGCCCTGGGCCCGGCCCCAAGGGGCCGTCAGGATGGGCCGGTGGGGGGCACTGACCTTCGCGCGCTGGTCGCGCCACGGGAGGATCGCCGATGCCTGACATCCTCCGCCAGATGTGGGACTACCTGTCCAGCGACGCCGCCTGGTCGGGCAACCGCGGACTGCCGGCGCTCACCTGGGCCCACCTCAAGCTCTCGGTGCTGGCGGTGGTCGTGTCCGCCGCCGTCGCCATCCCGCCCGCGGTCGTGCTCGGCCACATCCGCCGGGGCGGGCTGCTGGCGGTGTCGATCGTGAACATCGGCCGCGCGCTCCCGACCTTCGCCATCATCGTGCTGATCCTGCCGTTCTCGCTCCGCTACGGCTTCGGGCTCGGCTTCTGGCCCACGCTCGTCGCGCTGGTCCTCCTCGCGGTCCCGCCCATCTTCACGAACACCTACACCGGCGTGCGGGACGTGCCGCCCGATGCGGTCGAGGCGGCGCGGGGCATGGGCATGCGGGCCGGCGAGCTCGTGCGCAAGGTCGAGGTGCCTGTGGCCTGGCCGCTGATCATCACCGGCCTCCGGGTGTCGGCGGTGCAGGTCGTGGCCACCGCCACGCTGGGCGCGCTGGTCGGCTACCGCAACCTGGGCACCCCGATCATCACCGGCTTCGCGCAGCGGTCGCAGCGGGGGGTGCTGCTGGCCGCCGCCATCACGGTGATCCTGCTGGCGTTGCTCACGGACGCCGTGTTCGCCCTGGCCGAGCGTCGCCTGGTCCCCTGGCGCCGGCCGGCGGGGCGCCACGCCGATGTCACCGTCACCGCCCCCGAGCCGGCCGTTCCCTGACCGATCGATCCAACGACAGCAAAGGACACCAACCATGAGACGAGTTTCCTTCCGGGTGCTGGTGGCGCTGCTGGCCGCCCTCGCGTTGCTGGGGGCCGCCTGCGGCGACGATGACGACGACACCCAAGCCGGCGACTCGGGTCAGACCGAGGACGGCGGGGGCGCCCCGCCCGAGGGCCCGGCGATCAGCATCGGCGCTCAGGACTTCGGCGAATCGGCGATCCTGGCCGAGATCTACCGTCAGGCGCTCGACGCCCAGGGATTCGAAGTCGACATCCAGTCGGTGGGCGGCTTCCGCGACCTGCTCTTCGGTGCGTTCGACTCGGGGGACGTCAACCTGGCGCCCGACTACGTCGCGTCGGAGCTGGAGTTCCTGAACGAGAACGCAGGCGAGGCCACGGGTGACGTCGACGAGACGTTCGACCTGCTCCAGCCGCGGCTCGAGGAGCGTGACCTCGTGGGGCTCACCCCGTCCGAGGCGGTCGACACGAACGCGTTCGTGGTCACGCAGGAAACGGCCGACGATCTGGGCTTGACGTCGCTGTCCGACCTGGCGGAGAAGGGGGCGGACCTGACGCTCGGGGCGCCGCAGGACTGCGAGACCAACCCCTTCTGCATCCCGGGCCTGCAGAACGTCTACGGGCTGGACATGTCCAGCAACTTCACGCCGCTCGACGCCGGCGTCGTCCTCACCTCGCTCCAGGAGGGGGCCGTCGACGTCGGCCTGCTGTTCTCCACCGACGGCCGTATCGCCTCCGAGAACCTCGTCCTGCTCGAGGACGATCAGAACATGTTGGCCGCCGACAACGTGTTCCCGGTGTTGACCCAGGAGCTGGTCGACGCCTACGGCGACGACCTGACGTCGGTGCTCGATGACATCTCCGCCCAGCTCACGACGGAGGACCTCACCGAGCTCAACCGACGCTTCGACGTGGACCGGGAGGACGCCGACGCCATCGCCGAGTCCTGGCTCTCGGACCACGATCTCGGCGGCAACTGACCACTGGCCCTCTGTCAGCGCTCGGGTACCGCGGCGGACCCGGGCGCTGACAGAACCAGCATTAGCGGGCGAGCGTCATAAGCCGCCCCACTAGGCTCCGGCGGGCATGAGCACCGGATCGGCACCGCCGCACGTGGATGCCATCGGCGCACGGCTCGGCGGTCTCGTGCTGTACGTCCCGCTGATCGGCTTCGTGGTCGACCTTGCGATCAGGTTGGCGAGCGGGGCCGACGACTGGAAGCAGACGACGCTCGACGTCGGGGTCCTGTGGCTGATCGGGATCACCGGCTTCATCCTCGCCAGCGGCCACCTGTTCATGCCCGCACCCACCGCGGCGAGCATCGGTTGGGCCGCGAGCCCGTTCCAATGGGAGGTCGGTCTGGCCAACCTGGCGTACGGCGTGCTGGGCGTCACGGCGTCGAGCTTCGACCGCGACTACACGCTGGCCGCGATCGTCACCTTCTCGATCTACCTCCTGGGCGCCGCGGCCGGCCACGTGCGCTCGATGATCCGCGACCACAACTTCGCTCCCGGCAACACCGGCTACGTGTTCTGGTTCGACATCCTGGCCCCCGTGCTGCTCATCGTCATGTACGTCGCCACTGGCTGAGGCAGGCATGGACCTCGCCCGTCTCCACCAGCAGTACGCGGACGCCGGTCTGGCGGAGGCCGATCTCGCCGCCGACCCCATCGAGCAGTTCCGCGGCTGGTACGCGGCGTGGCGCGAGGTGGCGGTCGGAGAGCCCGACGCCATGTTCGTCGCCACGGCCACGCCTGACGGTCGGCCGTCGGTAAGGACGGTGTTGCTGCGCCGCTTCGGCCCCGAGGGCTTCGTGTTCTTCTCCAACCGCGAGAGCCGCAAGGGGCGGGAGCTTGCCGCCAACGACCGGGCGGCGCTGCTTTTCCCCTGGCATCCGGTCGGCCGCCAGGTGATCGTCGAGGGCATGGCGACCGCGAGCGACGACGAGTCGTCCGGGGCCTACTGGGAGACCCGGCCCCGCGGCAGCCAGATCGCGGCCGCAGCGTCGCCCCAGAGCCAGGCGGTGGCCGACCGTGCCGCGCTCGAGGCCCTCTTCGACGACGTGGCGCGGCGCCACGAGGGTCGTCCGGTTCCGCGCCCGAGCCACTGGGGTGGGCTCATCGTGTCCCCGGACCGGATGGAGTTCTGGCAGCACCGGGAGAACCGCCTCCACGATCGGCTCGTCTACCGGCGCGACATCACCGGATCCTCCGGCTGGCGCATCGAGCGCCTTGCCCCCTGACGCCGCGTCCCGTACACCGCGAGGCCGACCACCGCCAGTGCGACCCCGACGCCGACGGCGATGCGGAGGGAGCCGGTGCGCTCGATCCAGTCGGCCACGTCATAGGACCACCCGGTGACCACGTCCGTGATCCCCGACGACGGGACGACGCCGCCCGACGCCCGGGCCACGCGCACCTCGAGCCAGCCGTAGTACGCGACGTACGCGCCCGCCAGCGCCACCAACCCGCCGGCGACCCGGCCGATGTATGGCTGTGCCCGGCGCAGGAACCGAACGATCGACGTCCGGGCCAGCGCCATGGCCACGGTGAGCGCCACCAGCACCAGCGTCATGCCCAGGGCGTAGATGCCGAACACCAGCAACCCGTCGACCACCGATTCGCGGTTGATCGTGCCCGACACGGCGCCCAGGAACAGCGGCAGCGTGCAGCCGATCGAGGCGACGGCGTACGACACACCGAAGACGAACATCGACCCGACCGTGCGCTCCCGCCCACCCCGGTCGAGGCGGGGCAGGCGGACGCTGAGCTGGAAGCCCCCGAGCATCGCCAAGCCGAGGGCGAACAGGACGAGGCCGATGACGATCGAGATCCAGGGGACGTTCTCGTACACCGGAAGCGAGGTCAGCTCGACCACCAGCCCGGCGAGCGCGAACACGACGAGGAACCCGGCGGACACGGCCAAGGCGACCCGGAGCGCCGTGGAGACACTCGCCCGCGGCGCTTCCGCCTCTTGGTGCTCGATCCCGAGGAAGTACGCGAGGTAGGCGGGGAGCATCGGGAACCCGCAGGGGTTGACCGTGGCCACCATCCCGAGGGTCAGGTAGAGCGCCAGGGGGCCCTCGGGCCCGATGGCGCCGACCGAGCCGCTCACGCCGCGATCCCGAAGCGGTCCTGGAGCGCCGACCGCAGCGCGTCTTCATTGAGGGCGCGGCTGTGGACGTCGACGACCTTGCCGCCGGCGTCGATGAACACGGACGTCGGCATGCTTATGCCGCCGAAGTAGCTGACCGCGTCCTGCCCGCTGTCCCCGAAAGTGGCGTAGGTCACGCCGGTGCGCTCGACCGTGGCCCGGGCGGCCTCGTCGCTGTCCTGGTAGGCGATGCCGATGAACGTGACGCGGTCGCCGACGTCCCGGTGGACCCGCTCGAACGCCGGCATCTCGGTGACGCAGGGTCCGCACCAGCTGGCGTAGAAGTTGAGCACCACCGGCTTGGACCCCAGCAGCTCACCCAGCTTGCGATCCGGGCCGCCGTCGAGCGGAGACAGCGTCACATCCGCCGGAGATTCCGGCAGCTCCCCCGCCGGGGTGAGCTCGTACGCCCCCGAACCCGCGGCGTCGCCATTGGCCGACGACTCGTCGTCGGAGGCGAGCCACACGGCGACGCCGACGGCCGCGACCAGGGCCAATGCGGTGGCGGCGACCAGGGGCAAGAGGGGGATGCGGCGGGAAGCCACGACGCACGACGGTACCGCCGGGCCTGGCGGGGGCGGCAATCGCCCCGGTCGGCGAGCGCCGCCTGGGGGGCACCGCCGCCGCGCGGTGCCCCCCACCGGTCGGGCAGGACGAGCCGGCTAGGCGATCCGAACGATCGCGACGTCCTGCAGGTGCTCCGGGATGGGGATCTCGGGAAGCTGGTCCTCCGGCCGCGGCAGCTTGGGCGGCCGGCCCCGCCGGCGCTTGGTGGCGAGGATCTTCCCGTTGAGGAACAGCTGACCGCCCCACACGCCCCAGGGCTCCCGTCGCTCGAGCGCTCCCTCGAGGCAAGGGATCAGGGCCGGGCAGGTGGCGCAGATGTTCTTGGCCCGGGCGATGTCCTGAAGCTCCTCGCTGAAGAACATGCCGGCGAGCCGTCCGCTGCCGTCGTTGCAGCGGGCGTGGGCCCACCAGGTGTCCTGGCTCGTGAGGATCTCGGGCTCGGCCTCGTCGGTACTTCGCTCGGTCAGGTCGATCATCTCGTCGGGTGCCAGAGGGGCGATCATCGGCCCATTCCCTTTGTGTCTGGTATCGGTGTGCTGGGGTCTGCGCTGTTGGTTGGCTCGTGATGGTCGGTGGTCGGTGGCTTGGCGGCGGACGGAAGCTGGTGGGACAAACAAGAAGGCCGCCGGGATATCCCGACGGCCTTTGGAGGGTCTTTGCGCTTCTTGCCTGGTCAGGGGAAGCGCTCCGAGAGCCGTGGGGATGGTCGGTCGTTGATGAACACCGGGAAGTCGGCGGACACCGGCTTGGCCGACGCCTGGAGCCACGTGCGCGCGTGCATGGGCGCGGCGGTGCCGGTGGGGGTCGGGTGAACGGCGCAGGCCACCGGGCGCGCGGCACCGGCCATCTGGCCGCTCTCTTGGTTGGTGCCGGCGTACATCGGTCCTCGCCTATCCCTTCGTGTCGTGGTGGGTCGAGTCAGTGGCGGGTGAGCGCCATGGAGTTAAAGGCCACCACGTAGGCCCACCGGTCGTCAATGGAATATTGCGATCTGGCGCAATTCATGTGTCGAACGGCAGAAATACTGCGTTCCGGTCCTGCGAAACGGTGACGGGCGTCACGCCATCGACGGGTGGACGATGTCCGGCCCGCAGGTTGCCCCCGTCGACTCAGCCCGGTGGCGCCTGAGTCCGCGTCGCCACCGGCGGCGTTGCGTCCCCGGACGCGGCGGACGGCTCAGCGAAATCGCGGAACAGGTGTGCCCGATACCACCGCAGCTCGGCCACGCTCTCACGGATGTCGTCGAGCGCCCGATGCGTCGACTCCTTCTTGGGTGCGCCCTCGAGCACCGCTGGTGCCCACCGCAGCGCCAGCTCCTTGAGCGTGGACACGTCGATGGACCGGTAGTGCAGGTAGTTCTCGATCTCGGGCAGGTACACCATCAGAAAACGCCGGTCGGTGCCGATGGAGTTGCCGCAGAGCGGCACCGAACGCGGGGCCGGTACGTGGGCCTTGATGAAGTCGAGGGTCGCGGCGCCCGCGTCCGCGAGTGACAGGGTCGAGGCCTCGATCGCCGCCAGGAGGCCGCTGCGGGTGTGCATCTCGCGCACCACGTCCTCCATGGCGTCGAGCGCCTCAGCGGGCTGGTGGATCACGAGGTCGGGCCCCTCGGCCACGAGCTCGAGCTGATCGTCGGTGACGAGCGTGGCGATCTCGACGATCACGTTGCGCGCCGGGTCGAGTCCGGTCATCTCCAGATCCATCCAGACGAGCACGCCCGGAGGGTAGTGGCACCCGCGCTCCATCCCACGTGGTCGCCACGCGGCGACAATGGCGGCGTGCTGCGCATCCCCGTCGTCCGCCTCGACGCCGACCTTCCGCTGCCCGACTACGCCCGCGCCGGCGACGCCGGGGCCGACCTCATGGCCCGTGAGTCGGTGACGCTGAGACGGGGGGGCGGTCGGGGGCTGGTCGGTACCGGCATCGCGCTGGCCATCCCCGAGGGCTATGCCGGCTTCGTCCAACCCCGGAGCGGGCTGGCGCTCCGGCACGGCGTCACCTGCCTCAACACGCCGGGCCTCATCGACAGCGGCTACCGCGACGAGCTCCGGGTGCTGCTGGTGAACACCGATCCCGACGCGGATTACGAGGTCCGGCGTGGCGATCGCATCGCCCAGCTGGTGGTGCAGCGGGTCGAGCGCGCCGAGTTCGCCCCGGTGGCGGGCCTCGAAGACTCGGTTCGGGGGACCGGAGGTTTCGGGCACACGGGGCGCTGACCGGCCGACCCCAACTCAGTCGTCGTCGAGGTCGGGATGGCCCCGCTTGTGCAGGACCATGCGTCGCCCGTCGTCGCCCAGCCGCCAGGTGTCGACGCTGGCGTCGAGCACGGCGGCAGCCACGTCGGGGACGTCGACAATCGCATCCCCATGGTCTGTCAGCCGGAGGTCGATGCTCAGCAGCTCGTCCTCCACGGCGTACGCGATCACCAGCGTGCCATCACCGTCGGGCTCGGGCGCGAGCAGCGCCGCCGCCTCGCCGACCGCCAGCCGCAGCTCCTCCGCCTCGCGGTAGGTGAAGCCGGCGCGCGTGGCCATGGCCGCCGCCCCTGCCCGAGCGATGCGAACGGCGGCGGAAGTGGCAGGCACGGTCAGACGGATGCTTTCGCGCTCCAAACATGCCTCCCGCTCTCGGCCACTTCGTGGCCGGGCCGCTCGGGCCACGGGCGCCTTCGCATGCGCCCTCTTGCTGCGAGCCTACGGGCGCACCACGGCCCCGGGGTCGACGTCGCTCCGCTGGCCGATGTAGACGGGATGGCGCAGGCGGCCGTCGGAGGTCCAGTCGCTGTAAGCGACCTCGACCACCACCTCGGGAACCACCCAATGGGCGTCACGCACATGGGTGGCCGGCGGGCGGGGGACAAACGGGCACTCCTCGGTCGCCAGCGGTGCCAGCTGGCGGGCCATGCGGTCGAGCTCGGCCCCCGTGAATCCCGAACCGACCCGGCCCGCGTAACGCAGCGTGGGGTCGCCGGGCCCGGGGTGGTAGCCGAGCAGCAGTGCGCCGAGTCGGCCCGCACGGTTGCCCTCCCCGGATGCCCAGCCGCCGACCACCAACTCGTCGTGGCGGCGCACCTTCACCTTGATCCAGGCGCGGGTCCGCCGGCCCGGCAAGTAACGGCTGTCGGCCCGCTTGGCGACCACGCCCTCGAGGCCTCGCTCCTCGCAGACCTTCAGCAGCGCCGGGCCGTCGTCGTACACGTGGGTCACGTCGGTGCCGAGCGGTAGGTCGTCGGCGAGCTGGTCGAGGAGGCGCCGCCGGTCGCTCCACGAACGATCCGTGAGGTCGTGGCCGTTGAGCCGCAGGAGGTCGAACAGCACGTACGCCACCCGAACCTCCTCGGCCCGGCGCCGGGCGTCCGCCTCCGAGGTGACGTGCATCCGGTGCTGCAGGCGCTCGAAGCTGGGGCGTCCCGCGTCGTCGAGCGCCACCATCTCGCCGTCCAGGGTCGCCTCAACCGGGGCCAGGGCGCCGGGCAGCGCGCCCAGTTCGGGGAAGGCCGCCGTGCATTCCCGGCCGTTGGCGCTCCATCCGCGCACGCCCGAGGGCGCCACCTCGGCGACGACGCGCATGCCGTCCCATTTGACCTCGTAGATCCAGCCCGGCCCGGCCGGCAGCAGGCCGGTCGTGGCCTTCATGGGAAGCACCGCCATGTCTCACGCTCTAGCTGCTTCGCAGCGGGCCGCTCGGGCCTCGCTCGCTCATTTGCCCTACGGGACGCTCGCTCACGTAGGGAGCCTACGGACTCCCGTTCGACCGATACTCGGACTCAGAGGGCGCGCGGGACGACCGGGAGCTTCAGCAGCTCGCCGCCGCGGATGACCTCGGCGTCGAGCGTGTGGCCGGCGACCTCGCCGGTGAGCAGGCGCTGCATGTCGCTGATGGCCTCGACGGGCTGGCCGCCGAGGGCGACGACGATGTCCTCGGGCCGCACCCCCGCGCGTGCCGCAGGGCCGCCGTCGACCACGCCGGTGACCTCGACGCCCCGGCGCCGGCCCAACCGGTCCGCCATCCGTGGGGGCAAAGCCCGGCTGCCGCCTGTGAGCCCGAGCTCGGCACGGTGGACCCGGCCGTGGGCGATCAGAGCGCCGATGATGGCGTTGGTCGTGGCATCGAGCGGGATGGCCATGCCCAGGCCCTGCCCGATGCCCGGTCCGACGACCGCAGTGTTGATGCCGACGACCCGGGCATCGCTGGTGGCCAGCGCGCCGCCGCTGTTCCCGGGATGCAGAGCGGCGTCGGTCTGGATGACGCCCTCGACGATGCGCGCACGCCTCCCGTCCACGGCCGGCAGCGAACGGCCCAGGGCCGAGACCACGCCGGCCGACACCGACCCGGCATAGCCGAGGGGGCTGCCGACCGCGACCACCAGCTGGCCAACCCGCAGCCGTCCGGCGTCGCCGAGCTCCGCACGGGGCAGCTCGCCGGCGGTGGCGACGCGCACCACCGCGAGATCTGACAGGCGGTCGGCGCCCACGAGCTCGTAGGGCAGCTCGGCGCCGTCGTGGAACACCGCGGAACCGATCCTCCCGTTCGCGACGACGTGGGCGGACGTCAGCAGGAGCCCATCGCCGGACAGGATCACCGCCGAGCCGTTGCCACGCCCGTGGCGCAGGTTGGCTACCGACGGCAGCAGCCGTTCGGCGACTGCGATCACGGTGCGTGAGTAGGCGTCGAGTGCCGCGGACTCGTCAACGTCGACGGCCCCCGTCGTGCCGAGTCGCGCGCGGTCGTCGACCTCAGGCATCGCCCACGTCACCCGCGGTGTCCTCGGCGTCGTCGAAGCGGGCAACGACGTCGAGCTCCTCCGTGCCCCGCACGACGTGCAGGGCCAACGTCTGGTCATCGCCGAGGCCGTCCAAGACCGCCGCCAGTGCGTCGACGTCGGCGATGTCGGTACCCGCAGCGGTGGTGATGAGGTCGCCCTGGCGAAGCCCGGCCCGTTCCGCGGGGCTGTCGGACTCGACCGCACGGACGAGGACGCCGTCCCGCTCGGGGAGCCCGACCGCCTGGCGCATCCGACGGGCGACATGGGCCGGGGCGGCACCGATGCCGAGCAGCCGGCGTCGGGGCTCGCGGCCGGCGGTGAGCGCGTCGACCCGCTCCCGCAGCGTCGATCCCGCGGGCTGGGCGATCGAGAAGCCGTCACCGAGCCGCAGCGTCGTGATGCCGAGCAGCCGGCCGTCGGCGTCGACGATGGGGCCACCCGAGCTGCCCCGCGCCAGGGGGGCGGTGTGCTCGATCCCGCCCGGGATCAGCCGGCCGCGGGGACCGCGGAAGGAACGACCCGTGGCCGACACAGTGCCGACCGTCACCCGATGGCCATCGGGGATGCTGGCCACGGCGAACACGGGCGCGCCGAGCTCGACGTCGCCGTCGGCCCACTCCAGGGCCGGTGCCGTGTCCGTGTCGACGGACAGCACCACCAGGTCGGAATCGACGTCGACACCCTGGGCTCGGCTCTGGAGCGAACGCCCATCGGCGAAGGTGACCAGCGTGGTGGCGCCGCGGAGGTTGTGTGCGTTGGTGAGCACCAGCCCGTCGCCGACCACGACGCCGCAACCGCGCCCGCCATGGCGACCGATGCGGACGACGGAGGGGGCGACACGTTCGGCAACGCGGCTGATGGCGGATTGCAGGTCGTCGATGGCGGTCATGGCAGCCTCCCCGTGGGACTAGTGACTAGCAATCTGCAAGTAACCAGCCAGCACTGTAGCGTTGCGGCCCGGATGGCCACACCCGAGTCGGTAGAAACCCCGCCCCCGGCCGATCAATCGGTTCCCGAGGCGCCCGCCGCCGATGCCCTGGCCGAGGCGGCCGAACGCATCGGCGACCGGTGGTCCTTGCTGGTCGTCGCCGCACTGCTGTCGGGGCCTCGCCGCTTCGGCGACCTGCTCACCGACCTCGACGGGATCGCGCCCAACATCCTGTCCAACCGCCTGGCACGCCTCGAGGGCGAGGGCCTGGTCGTGGGCGAGCCCTACTCGCGCCGTCCCGTTCGACACACATATCGACTGACGGCGGCAGGGGCCGACCTGGCCGGAGCCCTCCGAATGCTGGCCCAGTGGGCCGCGTCCCACCGGGCCGGGCGGCACGGGGGCGGGGAGGCGGGACTGCCCACGCATGGGGCGTGCGGCACGGCCCTCGAGGCTCGGTGGTTCTGCCCCACCTGCGGCGAGGTGGTCGACGACGTAGCCTCCGCAGACGTCAGCTGGATATAGGCGCGCGGCGCCTGCCGCCAGCGGGCTGGGGCACTAGCTTCGGCCCCCCGGCGCGGACGGTTCACACGATCTCGAGGAGACGGCCATGTCCCAGGTCAGCCCCGGCTGGTACCCGGATCCGTCCGGACGCTTCGCCCAGCGCTACCACGACGGCAGTCGTTGGACGGAGCACGTCGCCGATGCCCAGGGGAATCGCGACACCGACGCCCCGGTGGCTCAGGCCGGCCCGGCCTCGCACGGGGACTCGGCGCAGCATTCGCAGAACTACGGCCAGGCCGATCGGCGCTCGTCCGACACGTACGGGCGTCAGTCCACGGGCGCCGAGCGTGGCTACGGCGGGCAATCGGCGCAGGAGTACTACGGCCAGGACGTCGCCAGCTCGGAGCGCGGCTACGACCAGGGAGCGGCACGGGAGCAGGAGTGGGGCCAGGAACGGCCGGGCTCGAGCCGGCGCTACGGCGACCACGCCGCCGATGCGCGCTGGGACCAGGCGGGCGCCGAGAGCTGGCAGCCCCAGCGCGACGGACCTGCGGGCCGCAACGAGTGGCCCGGGGCCCAGGGGGCGGCGCAGCACGGCGACTACCGCCGGGCCCCCACCGCGAGCGGAAGCCCGGCGACCGGCCGGGACTCGTCGGCGGCGGGCCAGGGGCGGGGGCCGGCGCGGTACGCGGCCGGTCCGAACTACGGGCAGCCCGGCGGTTACGGACAGCCCGCTGCCCACCAGGATCCCGGCTACGGCTACGCGCCGACCGCGTCGTCCCCCGGCTTCGCGCCGACGCTCGGCCTCGTCGTCGCCGGAGTCGGCGCCGTGCTGTTGCTGCTCTCGCTCTTCGGGCTGAACTTCCTCGAGCTCAGCTTTCCGGGCCTCAGCCGTTCCGTCTCGCTCGGCGACATCGCGGGCGACTTCGGCGAAGGTGCCCCGGGAGCCCTGGCCACCTATGCCGACTTCGGCCGGTACCTGGCCGTCCTCGTCGCCGTGTTCGCCATCCTGGCCGTCGTCCGAGTGGTTCCGCAGCTCCGCAACATCTCGGCGCTACCCGCCATCGTCGCCGTGGCCTGCGGGGCGTTCGCGCTCTGGCACGTGCTCGCCATGCTGGCCAACGCCGACGAAGGCGTGGACGTCTCGCCCACGTTCGGTGCCTTTCTCGGGCTGCTCGGCTACGTGGCGCTGGCCGCGGGGCCCTTCCTGCGGCAGCCGCTGCAGACTCGGCGCTAGACACGGGCCTAAAGGCGGCGAGGTGCGTGAGACCCGGCGTCCGCCGACCGGCCGACGCGGGAGGAGATGACCGCTACCGTGAGCTCGGGACCTGCGCCGAGGTTTCCGAGCTTCCGGTGTCTCTCCCGGGGGTGTAGCTCAGTTGGCAGAGCGGCCGCCTTTTAAGCGGATGCGCGAGGGTTCGAGACCCTCCACCCCCACGGACATTCCACCCCCCGCTCGGGCGGCAGGGCCCTACGCTCTGGATCGTGGAGCACGACCTCGCCCGGCAGCGCCTCAGCACCGAGCACGAGCGGCTCGAGCGCTTGCGCACCTCGCTGGAGAACGACCACCTCCACGACGAGCCGGAGGATGACACCGGCATCCGGTCGCGCGTCTACCAGCACCCGGCCGATTCGGCGAGCGACGCGTTCGAACGCGAGAAGGAGTTCTCGATCCTCGAGCAGGTGCAGGCCGAACTGGCGGCGGTCGACCGGGCGTTGCAACGGCTCGACGAGGGGAAGTACGGCACCTGTGAGGTCTGCGGCGACAGCATCACCGACGAGCGCCTGGCAGTGATGCCCGCGACGCGCTTCTGCATCGGCCACCAGGGCGACGCCGAGGTCTGATCGGCGCGCTCCTCACATCTGGCGGGGGACCGTCACGTCCTGGGGCTCGGCCAGGACCACACGATCGCCGAGCCGCAGTCCCTCGGGTGCAATGGTCACCCAGCGGCCCTCGACATTGGCCAGCCGGGTGCGGTCCTGCCCGAGGTGGCGCTCGACGGCGAACACCACCCCGGCGTGGGTGATCACGACGACGTCGCCGCCCGGGATCGCATCGGCGATCCGCCGCAGCGCGCGTTGGGCCCTCGCGACCAGCTGCTCGTCCGATTCCCAGCTGGCGGGCCGGCGGCCGTCGGGTAGGTACCCCGGGTAGCGCTGTTCGATCTCGGCGCGGGTGAGACCCGTCCACTCGCCGGCGTCGCGTTCCCGCAGGTCGGCGTCCACGACCACAGGCCCCACGCCCATGTCGTCGCCGATGATGGCCGCCGTCTCCACCGCTCTCTGCAGATCCGATGCCCAGATCCCGTCGACGGCCCCCAGCGATCGCGCCGCCTCGTGCGCCTGGCGCCGGCCCAGGTCGGTGAGCGGAGGATCGGCCTGGCCCTGCCAGCGTCCGAGGGCGTTCCATTCCGACTGGCCGTGGCGAGTCAGCAGGGCGCGCGTCTCGGCGATCATCGCCCGGCGACGCTATCGGCACCGCACACAGCTAGGCTCGTTCGGCGTTTGCTGGGGGAGCGAACGTCCGCCGCTGCCCTGGCCTAGAGGAAGGACGCGCCGTGGCCCTGCCGCTGGAAACGCTGGGAACGACCTATCGGCCGCGCACCACCCCGATCGACGCCGACCGGTCGACGGTGCCGTGGGTCGTGACGGACTGCCTCGCCGAGGTTGTGTGAGGGGATCGTCGATGGCCGTCCTGCGCCTGTTCGCCCAGGCCCGTGAAGCCGCGGGCAGCGCGCGCGACACGATTGACGGCGCCACGGTCGATGAGGTCCTGGCGGCGGCCCGTGCCCGCTACGGCGAGGGTTTCGCGGCGCTGCTGCCCAACTGCCGGATCTGGCTGAACGGCGAGCCCGCGCACGGGGACGATCGGGTGACGGCCGACGACGAGGTCGCGGTGCTGCCACCGGTGTCCGGTGGTGCTGCATGACTTTCGCCACCGCTGGGGCGGCGTCGGGGGTGCGCTCGTGAGCCCGGCCACGTCCGGCCCGACGCCCCGTGTCCAGGACGCGGGCGGGCCGGGGTGGGATCACGGCAGACCAGTCTCATCCTCGCCCGACCACTCGATGCCGGGTCCGCCCCGGGCGCCCGCCGGGCCGCCGATGGCACCGGTCCCGCGCCCGGGGGCCATTCCGCCACCCGCGCGGCGCCGCCCGGCCGGCCCCGGGCCGGCTGCGGGCAACTCACGCGCCGTCCGACGCGGGCCGGCCCCACCCTTGGGCGGCAGGGCAACACGTGGCGCCGGTCCGGCAGGGCAGGGTCGCGCGGCCGGAGTGCCCACCGGGCGTCGCCGCCCCGCCGGCCCGCCCGGCCGGACCAGCGGTGGCCCGCCGGCGGGGACCGGCAGGCGCCCGAGCCCGGCGGGCCGCCGCGCCCGCGCGGAGAGAAACGCCCGCGCGCGGCGCCGCGGGCGCCTGGCGGTCGTCTACGACATCGACGGGCCGCGCGTCCGCCTGGGCGTCGGCTGGTTCCTGCTGGCGCTGGTCGGCGTCTTCCTCAGCCCCATCACTGCTGCCCTGGTCTACGGCGCCGCCGCGGGCTGGGCGGCACGCCAGGTGGTGCGGGCCTGGGGTTCCATCGCCTGGCAGGCCGACGTTGCCGCGGGGCTGGGCGCCGTCCCGGTGCTGGCGGCGCTCGGCGGCACGCGGGCGCTCATCGCCGCACTGGCCTTGGCGGTCGTGGGTGCCATCGTGGCGGCGTGCGCCCCCGGCGGAGAGCGCCTGGCGGGCCGGGGCGGGCGCGCCGCCGCGCTGGGCATCTTGTTGCTGTCGATCGTGCCCGCGGCCGGAGCCGCATCGATGGTGCTCGTACGGGGCGACTCGCGGGCCGCAGCCGTGGTGCTGCTCCTGCTGGCGAGCGCCTACGAGATGGCCGACTTCGTGGTTGGCTCCGGTGCGTCCAACCCGGTGGAGGGCCCGCTCGCCGGGATCACCACGGCGCTGCTGGTCGGCGTCCCACTGGCGCTGCTGCTGGTCCACCCGTTCGACGACGCCGGCGCGGTGTTGCTCGGGTTCGCGGTTGCGGCGTGCCCCCTCGGCCAGATCGGCGCGTCCGCGCTGCTCCCGGACGCGGGCGCCTCCGCGCCCGCCCTGCGGCGCATAGACACGCTCCTGGTGCTCGGCCCGCTCTGGGCCGCGGCGTCGGCCGCGTTCTGAGGCCCCTTGTCCGTTGCGGTCCCCCGGTCAGGCACGGCCCTCCGATCAGGCCCCGCCCTCCGGTCACGCCCGGTGCGTCCGGCCCCGACACCCCGGGGCCGGTTGACCCGAGGTCATGGGTTCCGGCGGTCCGGGCACGAGGTCATGGGTTCCGCGTTCGGAACCCATTGCCTCAGCCTCACCCGGGCGGAACCTGATGCCTCGGGCCGTGGGGGGTCGCTGCGGGTGGTCGCCCTCCGCCGCCCCGGTTTTGACGGAGGCAGGTCGTGACCTACTTGCTCTTGGCGAGGTTGGCCGCTGCGAACTCCCAGTTGACCAGGTGCTGCAGCCAGGTCTCGACGTACGCCGGCCGGGCGTTCTGGTAGTCGAGGTAGTAGGCGTGCTCCCACACATCGATGGTGAGCAGCGCGGTCTTGCCGTGCTTGAGCGGCAGGTCGGCGTTGCCGGTCTGGACGACCTCGAGGCCGTCGTCGCCCTTCGCGAGCCACGTCCAGCCGGATCCGAACAGCTTCGTGGCCTTTTCGGTGAACGTCTGCAGGAACGTGTCGACCGAACCGAACGACTGCTCGATCGCCGTCTTCAGTTCACCGTCGGGCTCGCCGCCGCCGCCGGGGGTCATGCAGTGCCAGAAGAAGGTGTGGTTCCAGTTCTGGCCGGAGTTGTTGAACAGCGGCGTGCCGGGCTCCGCGGCGAGGACGATCTCCTCGAGCGAGCGCCGCTCGTTCTCGGTGCCCTCGATGAGCTGGTTGAGGGTGTTCACATAGGTCTGGTGATGCTTGCCGTGGTGGAAGTCGAGCGTCTTCTCGCTCATGTGGGGGGCGAGTGCGTCCTTGGGGTACGGCAGCGAGGGCAGCTCGAAAGGCATCGGCACTCCTTGTGTCTCGTGGGGGGCGGGCAACTCGAACCTACCCACGGTGAGCCCCAACACACACCGGACCTCCGGGGTATTCCGGATTCGGTCACGGGTCCTACGACCTCGAAGGACGACCCGACCGGTCAGGAATCTCTCGGGGACAGACGGCGTTGGGCGTCTTGATGCGAAGACTCGCGGTCCTTTCCCTGCACACGTCGCCGCTCGTGCAGCCGGGCGCCGGCGACAGCGGCGGCATGAACGTCTACGTCCGTGAGCTCGTCTCGTCGCTCGCCCAGGCCGGCGTGACGAGCGATGTGTACGTCCGGCGTTGGGCCGAGGGGCTACCCGACGTCGTGGAAGTCGAGCCGGGCTTCCGGGTCCTCCATGTGCCAGCCGGGCCCGTTGACCTGCCCAAGGACGCCCTTCCGGAAGTCGTGGACCTGTTCGCCGAGGGCGTGCTGGCGCGGCTCACCGACAGCATCGGCGGCGCCGCCGACGTCCTCCACGCCAACTACTGGCTCTCGGCCATGGCGGGGCATCGCCTCAAGCACGAGCTGGACCTGCCGCTGGTGTCGACGTTCCACACGTTGGCCCGGGTGAAGGCCGAGACCGGTGACCTCGAACCCCAGCGGCGGGTCGACGCCGAGGCCGACGTCGTCGGCTGCTCTGACGCGATCCTCGCCAACTCGGCCGCCGAGGCCGCGCAGCTCGAACGGCTCTACGGCGCCGACCCGGCTCGGATCGAGATCGTCCCACCCGGCGTGATCCACGCCTTCTTCTCGCCGGGACCGCGCCAGGGCGCCCGTGCGGCGCTGGCGCGCCTCGACATCGAGGACGGGCCGATGCTGCTGTTCGTCGGACGGATCCAGCCGCTCAAGGGGCTGGACGTCGCGGTGCGGGCCTTGGGCGCGCTGGAAGACCCGCGGGCCGTGCTGGTCGTGGTCGGTGGCGCCAGCGGGCGCGACGGACGCGCAGAGGTCGAGCGCATCGACAAGCTGGCAGCGTCGCTGGGGGTGGCCGATCGCATCCGGTTCACCGACCCACAGCCCCACCATCTGCTGTCGACCTACTACCGCGCCGCTGACGTGGTGCTCGTTCCCAGCCGCAGCGAGTCCTTCGGCCTCGTGGCCCTGGAGGCGGCGGCCTGTGGCACGCCGGTGGTCGCGGCGGCCGTCGGCGGGCTGCGCACGCTGGTGGAGCATGGCCGCACGGGGTTCCTGGTCGAGGGCCGCGACCCCCAGGTGTTCGCGGCGTACACGGAGCAGATCCTCACCAATCCGGCGCTGGGCCGCGAGCTGGCGGACGCCGCCGCCGCTCGCGCTCGCAACTTCACCTGGTCCACCGCCGCCGCCCGCCTGCGGCGCATCTACGCGGACCTCACCGCGCGTTCGCCCATCGCCTGCGCCGCCGACGCATAGGGCGCGCCTCGGCACCAGTCCGCGAGGGTCCACTAGCGTCGTTCGGCGATGCAGCGGCCGTTCGCCGACCGGGAGCTCGATGCGGTCGCCGCCCGGATCGAGGTGTGGCTCGAGCGCCAGCGCACCGAGAACCCGCTGGTGGCCGCCGTCGAGCGCGACACCGAGTCGGGCGAGCGGCGCTGGTTCGTGCGCGTGCGCGGCGACGAGAAGGACGTGTTCACGATCTGGTTCCACCTGCGCCAGCGCACCCTCCACTACGAGACCTATGTGATGCCGTCGCCCGAGGAGAACCTCGCCGCTCTCTACGAGTACCTGCTGCGGCGCAACCTCAAGCTCTATGGCGGGTCGTTCGCCATCGGCGAGGAGGACGCCATATTCCTGGTGGGCCAAATCGCCAACGACGCCGTCGACGACGACGAGCTCGACCGCATCCTGGGATCGCTGTACGAGTGGACCGAACGGTTCTTCCGCCCGGCCATGCGGATCGGGTACGCCACCCGCTTCAAGGGCTGAACCGCATCTCTCATTGTTTTTCGAGCTATTTCGATCTAGCGTGGCCGAGCTCGGACGCGGGGTGATCCACCGATCGGGGAAGTCGGGTGGGGTTGCCTCGCGCCCGGGCGCCTTCGGGGCCGTAACGTCGCTGGCCATGGCGATGCCGAAGCTCCAGGTCATCGGCGGCGGGAAGATGGGCGAGGCCCTCCTCGCCGGCCTGCTGACCGGCGGCTGGGCCTCGGCCGCGGAGCTGCGGGTGGTGGAGAAGCTGCCCGCGCGGGCCGCGGAGCTCAACACCGCGTTCCCCGCCATCACGGTCGTCGCCGACCCGGACGTGGCGCACGGTCACGTGCTGGCGGTGAAGCCCGGGGACGTCGAGACCGCCTGCCGGGCGCTCGCCGACACGGGTGCGCGCGACCGGGTGCTGTCGATCGCCGCCGGGGTCACGCTCCGACGGTTGGAGGCGTGCCTGCCACCAGGGACCCCGGTGGTGCGGGCCATGCCCAACACGCCGGCGCTGGTCGGCGCGGGCGCCGCCGCCGTCGCCGCCGGCCGGGCGGCCGACGAAGCCGACCTGGCCTGGGCGGAGGAGATCCTCGGGGCCGTGGGCCGGGTCGTGCGGGTCGACGAGGCCCTGCTCGATGCGGTCACCGGCCTGTCGGGATCGGGCCCCGCCTACGTGTTCCTGGTCGCCGAGGCGCTCATCGACGGGGGCGTGCTGGCCGGGCTGCCTCGCCCGGTGGCGACGGACCTGGCCGTGCAGACCCTCCTGGGTTCGGCCCGGCTACTCGACGAGTCGCCGGAGGGGGCCGCAGCGCTGAGGGCGGCGGTCACCTCCCCGGGCGGCACCACGGCCGCCGGCCTCCGGGCGCTCGAGGCCGGGGGCGTGCGGTCTGCGTTTCTTGAGGCGATCCTCGCCGCCACCGAGCGCAGTCGCGAGCTGGGACAGGCCTGACGGACGGCGCCGCGGGGCCAGGCCCGGAGCGGCTGTCCCCATTCGCCCCACCAGCAACGGTCGCATACAGTGACCCCAGCGGAGTTGGAAGGGGTCTTCCACATGCCTATGTCGCGCGGCCGGTTTCTCACGCCCCGCGAGGTGGCCGATCTGCTGCGGGTGTCGTCGATGACCGTGTACCGGTTGATCAAGTCGGGGGAGCTCCGCGCCGTCCGGGTGGGCAAGGCATACCGCATCCTCGAGGAGGACGTCGACGCCTACCTGGCCGGCCGGTTCACCCAGGCCGGCTGAGCGGCTCCGACTCCGACCGCCGCCCCTGATGGGGTCGGTCTGCGACCGACACTGACACACTGATGCGGTGGCCCCGCGCTTCGACACGATCTCGTTCCTGTCCGACTACGGCACGACCGACGAGTTCGTCGGTGTGGTGAAGTCCGTCATCCGCTCGATCGCGCCGCAGGTCACGGTTGTCGACATCACGCACGACATCCAGCCCTACGACGTCAAGGGCGGCGCGCTGACGTTGGCCCGTAGCGTCCAGTACCTCTGCCCGGGCGTAGTCCTGGCGGTGGTGGACCCCGGCGTGGGCACGGACCGCCGCGCGGTCGCCATCGAGGTGGGCGACGGGCAGTCCTTCCTCGTGGGCCCCGACAACGGGCTGCTGGCCTCCGCCGTCGGCATGGTCGGCGGCGCCACCGACGCCGTGGAGCTCGCCAATCCGGAGTACCGGCTCGCATCGCCGGGGCCCACGTTCGACGGGCGCGACATCTTCGGTCCGGCAGCGGCTCATCTGTGCGCAGGCGTGCCGCTGGAGGCCCTCGGGCCCCGCGTCGACCCCGCCGAGCTGGTCCCCGGCCTCGTTCCCCTACCACGCGACGAGAACGGCGCCATCGTGGGCGAGGTCCTGTGGGTGGACCGCTACGGGAACTGCCAGCTCAACATCGATCCCGACCAGGTCGCGTCATGGGGAGACCGCGTGCAGCTCCGCTGGACCCGCCCCCCGGCGGGAGCGGCCGTGGGAGCGGGACAAGCCGAGGGCACCCGCACGGCACTTCGGGTGCGGGCGTTCGACGAGCTCGGCACCGGCCAGGTCGGCCTGGTCGTGGACAGCTACGGGCTCCTGGCCGTGGCCCTCAGCCGCGCCTCGGCTGCGGATGCCCTGCAGATCGCGGCCGGCGACGAGCTGGCGCTCGTGCCCCTCGGCGACGCCGGTGGGCAGGAGGGCGACGCCCTGGCCGGCAACGGTGCCCACGCCGGGAACGCAAGTCCCGTCAGGCTCCACCCCCGCCGGCCGGGGCGATCATGAGACCGGGCACCACGATCGTCCTCGCCATCCTTCTGGCGCTCATCCTCGGCGCCTCGGCGATCCAGCTACTGTTCCTGGCGCGCTAGGGCAGACGTCGGGGCCACGAGGGGAGAAGGGCAGGTGAACCTCGCGTCGGCAATCGATGCCCACTCGGCCGACCGTCCTGCCCTGGTGAGCCAGGGCGAGACAACCACCTACGGCGAGCTCCGCTCCCGGGTGGCCGGAATCCGGGGTGGCCTCGTCGCCCGGGGTGTTGCGCCCGGCGACCGGGTCGCCGTCGTCGCCTCCAACAACCCGTCCTTCGTCGCCGCCTACCTGGGCGTGCTCGGGGTGGGCGGCGTGGCCGTGCCGCTCAATCCCCTTAGCCCTCCACCCGAGCTCGGGCGCGAGCTGGCCGTGGTCGGCGCCCGGCTGGCGCTCGTGGACGACGCCGGCGGAGCGGCGTTCGCCGGGGAGGCGGCCACCGGGTTGCCCGACCTCGACGTCGTGGCGATCGGCGAACTGGTGGGCAGCGAGCCCGCGGCCATGGTGGAGCGAGCCGATGACGACTTGGCGGTGCTGCTCTTCACCAGCGGTACCGCCGGGCTGCCGCGGGCGGCCATGCTCACCCACGGCAACCTGCGGGCCAACATCGACCAGATCCGCGCGACGACCGCCAGCGGTGCCGTCGACCCGGCCGCCGGCCCCGCGACGGCCGACGATGTCGCGCTGGGCGTGATCCCGCTGTTCCACATCTTCGGGCTCAACGCCCTGCTCGGGCTGGCGCTGACGGTGGGGGCCACGGTGGTTCTGGTCGAGCGGTTCGACCCGCCCGCCGCCCTCGCACTGCTCGCCGAGCACGGGATCACGGTGGTGTCCGGCGTTCCCACCATGTGGCGGGCGTGGGCGGACCTCCCGCCCGCCGATGCCGGCGACGCCAACCCCATGGCGAGCGTGCGGCTCGGCGTGTCGGGAGCGGCGGCCCTCGATCCCGAGCTCCGCCGGGCCATCGCCGCCCGCTATGGGATCGTGCTGGCAGAGGGCTATGGCCTGACCGAGGCCTCGCCGGTGGTCACTACTGGAGTGGGTCGCCAGGCACCCGACGGCAGCATCGGCCTGCCGCTGCCCGGCGTCCTCGTGCGCCTGATCGATCGCTCCGGCATGGACGCGTTGGTGGGCGACCCCGGCGAGGTCTGGGTCAAGGGCCCCAACGTGTTCGCCGGCTACTGGGACGATCCCGAGGCGACCCGGGCGGCGCTGACCGAGGATGGCTGGCTCCGCACCGGCGACCTGGCGGTGGTCGACGACGACGGCTTCCTGTGGCTCGTCGACCGGGCCAAGGACCTGATCATCGTGTCGGGCTTCAACGTCGTGCCCGCCGAAGTCGAGGCCGTGCTCATGGGTCATCCCGGCGTCGTCGAGGCGGCGGTGGTGAGCGTGCCCGACCCGCGTTCCGGCGAGGCGGTGAAGGCCTTCGTCGTGCCCGTCGCGGGCGCGGACGTCGACGAGGCCGCGATCGTCGACTACGCGGCCCGCCACCTGGCTCGCTACAAGTGCCCGTCGATCGTCACCTTCGTTGACCAGCTGCCCCACGGGCTCGCGGGCAAGCTCCTGCGCCGGCAGCTCCGCTGACACGCCCGCGATGCGAGCCGGATGCGTTCGGGGCCACGACTCCTTGTGAGCGCGTGAACAAGCGGCGGTAGGCTGCCGGGCTGATGGCGAACGGTGGCAAGCGGCAGGCTCGCAAGATCCCCGAGGCCACGGTGACCCGTCTGCCGCTCTATCTGCGGAGCCTCCTCGAGGTCGCCAACGACGGCATGCCCACGATCTCGTCGGAACGGCTGGCGGAGATGTCCGGTGTCAACGCCGCCAAGGTGCGCAAGGACCTCAGCTACCTCGGCAGCTACGGCACCCGCGGCGTGGGCTACGACGTCGAGTACCTGCTGTTCCAGATGAGCCGGGAGCTGGGGCTCACGCACGACTGGCACGTGGTGATCGCCGGGGTCGGCAACCTCGGCCATGCGCTGGCCAACTACGCGGGCTTCCACGAGCGGGGCTTTCCCGTGGCCGCCCTCGTCGACGCCGACCCCCGCGTCATCGGCACCGAGGTCAACGGCATCCCCGTGCGCCACATCGACGAGCTGCCGGCCATCGCCGCCAGCCAGCAGATCGCCATCGGCATCATCGCCACCCCCGCCAGCGCCGCGCAGGAGGTGGCCGACCGCATGATGGCGGCGGGCGTCAGCTCGATCCTCAACTTCGCCCCGACGATCCTGTCGGTGCCCGCAGACGTGTCGCTGCGCAAGGTCGACCTGGCCGTCGAGCTGCAGATACTCAGCTTCTATCAGCAGCGCAAGACCGCGTCGGACCGCGTGGCCCAGGTGGCCGCCGAAGCGGTGGCACCACCGGCGACCTAGCCGGTGCCGAGGCGCCGGACCGGACCATGCCCGTCGAGCACCCCGTCTACCCGGTCAACCTGATCGTCGACGGCCGGCGCTGCCTGGTCGTCGGAGGTGGCCCGGTCGCCGCGCACAAGGTGCGGGGGCTCGTCGAGGCCGGCGCCCGCGTGACCGTGGTTGGTCCGGAGCTCGATCCGGAGATCGGCGAGCTGGCCCGGCATGCCGACGTCGTCGCCGAGGCCCGGCCGTACCGACCGGGCGAGGCGACCGGCTACCGCCTGGTCGTGGCGGCAACAGGCGATCCCGTGGCCAACCAGCAGGTCTTCGACGACGCCGAGGCCGCCGGCGTGTGGATCAACAGCGCCGACGATCCCGAGCGCTGCACCGTGACCCTGCCGGCGCGGGTGCGCCAGGGCCGGCTGACCGTCACGGTGTCGACTGCGGGGCACAGCCCGGCAGTCGCAGCGTGGCTACGCGACCGCCTGGCCGCCGAGCTCGGGCCGGAATACGACCAACTCATCGGGCTGTTGGCGGAGGAGCGGAGTCACCTCCGGAGCGAGGGTCGTTCGATCGAGGCGCTGGATTGGCGATCGGCGCTCGATTCGGGAATTCTGGAACTCGTTCGGGCCGGCCGGCTCGAAGCCGCAAGGGAGCGCCTGCGCTCGTGTCTGTCGTCGTCATCGGACTGAACCACCGCACCGCCCCGCTCGACCTGCTCGAGCGGATGAGCGTGGCGGACGGGCAGGTCTCCAAGTCCCTCCACGACCTCTGCAGCCGCGAGCACATCAGCGAGGCCATGGTGCTCTCCACGTGCAACCGGGCCGAGGTCTACGCGGTGGCCGAGCGGTTCCACGGTGCCTACAGCGACATCCGCAGCTTCCTGGCGGATCACTCGTTCCTGCCGCCAGAGGACTTCGCCGGCCACCTGTACGTCCACTACGACTCGGCGGCCGCGGCCCACCTGTTCTCGGTGACGGCGGGGCTCGACTCCGCCGTGCTGGGCGAGAGCGAGATCCAGGGCCAGGTCAGGCAGGCCTGGGACCGGGCGCGCGACGGGGGCGCCGCCGGTCCGGGGCTCAACCTGCTGCTGCGGCACGCGCTGGAAGCCGGCAAGCGCGCCCGCACGGAGACCGGCATCGGCCGCAAGGTGGCGTCGGTGTCGCAGGCGGCCGTCGCCATGGCGCGCGAGCGGCTGGGCGGCCTGGACGGCAGGACCGTCCTGTTGCTGGGCGCGGGCGACATGGGCGAGGGCATGGCCGTCGCCCTGGCCGGCGCCGGTGAGCGCATCAACCTGATGGTGGCGAACCGCACGCAGACCAGAGCGGCCGCGCTGGGCGCCCGCATCGGCGCCGAGCCCGTGGCCCTCGTCGACGTGCCCGAGCGGGTCGCCGACGTCGACCTGCTGCTGACGTCGACGGGCTCGCAGGCGCCCATCATCGAGCGGTCCGACTTGGAGCAGGTCATGCGCGGACGTGAGGAACGCCCGCTGCTGGTTGTGGACATCGCCGTGCCACGCGACGTCGATCCGGCCGTCGCCGACATCGATGGGGTCACGCTGCTCGACATGGACGATCTCCGTGGCTTCGCCGCCGCCGGCATAGCCGGCCGCCGCGGCGAGGTTGCCGCGGCCCAGGCGATCCTCAACGACGAGCTCGAGCGCTACCTCGACGCGAGCTCGGCCCGCGAGGTCGCGCCGATGATCGTGGCGTTGCGGGAGCGGGCCGAGGTGGTGCGCCAGGCGGAGCTCGACCGCTTCCGCGGCCGGCTCGACGAGCTCGGCGTCGATCAGGCGGACCTGGTCGACGCGGTGACGAAGCGCCTGGTCTCCAAGCTGCTCCACCAGCCGACGGTGGTCCTCAAGGACGCGGCCGGAAGCCCCCGGGGCGATCGCCTCGTCGCTGCTCTGCGTGAGCTGTTCGAGATAGAGGGTTAGTGCGTCGCCTGGTGAGGCACTAGTGATGAGGCTCCGGGTGGCAACCCGGGGCTCGGCGCTGGCCCGCTGGCAGGCCGACCATGTCGCCGTGCTGGCGCAGAAGGCCGAGCCCGGCCTCGAGGTCGAGACCGTCGTGGTCGAGACCAGCGGCGATCGCCAACGCGACGTTCCCATCTGGGAGCTGGGCGGCAAGGGCGTGTTCGTCAAGGAGGTCCAGGCCGCGGTGCTCGCGGGCCGGGCCGACGTGGCGGTCCATTCGGCCAAGGACCTGCCGTCGCTCACGCCGGACGGCCTGGTGATCGGGGCCGTGCCCGAGCGGGCCGACGTGCGCGACGCCCTGGTGGGCTCCACGCTCGCCGACCTCGCGCCCGGCGCGACCGTGGCGAGCGGATCGCTGCGCCGGCGCGCCCAACTGGCGCACGCGCGGCCGGACCTGCGGTTCGAGGGCCTGCGGGGCAACATCGCCACCCGGCTGGCGCGCCTGGACCGGGCGGACGTCGCGGCGGTGGTGATGGCCGCCGCCGCCCTCGACCGGCTGGGCCTGTCCGAGAGGATCGCCGAGCGCCTCGATCCCGACGTGATGCTGCCCCAGGTGGGGCAGGGTGCGCTGGCCGTCGAGTGCCGCGTCGACGACACCGACACCCGGTGCCTGCTGGATCGCATCGACCACGTGCCGAGTCGCCGCGCCGTCGATGCCGAGCGGGGCTTCCTGGCCGAGCTCGGCGGCGACTGCTCGGTGCCGGCAGCCGCCCACGCCACCCTGGCCGGTGACCGCCTCCGGATCCGGGCGCTTGTAGCCTCGGCCGACGGCCAGACCGTGCTGCGCCACGAGCTGGCGGGACCGGCGTCATCGGGTGCGGCGCTGGGACGATCCTTGGCGCGCCAGCTGCTCGACGACCAGGGGGGCGACAAGCTCCTGGGCCGGGGCTGATGTCCGTTCCTCCTCGGGGGCTGCGCCCCCGCACCCCATCGTCGCCCGGCTCGCTGGCGCTCGCGCGGTCGACCGGTCAGGGGCTGCGCCCATGACCGTTCCTCCTCAGGGCTGCGCCCATGACCGTTCCTCCTCGGGGGCTGCGCCCATGACCGTCCACCTGGTGGGGGCCGGGCCGGGCGACCCGGGGCTCCTGACCGTGCGCGCGCTGGAGCTGCTGCGCACTGCCGACGTGGTGATCTATGACCGCCTGTCCCAGGAGTCGCTGCTCGACCTGGCGCCGGCGGCCGAGCGGATCGACGTCGGCAAGGCGCCCGGGCACGTGCGCATGACGCAGTCCGAGATCAACGACCTGCTGATCGAGCGCGGCCGGCGCGGCGAGACGGTCGTGCGGCTCAAGGGCGGCGATCCCTTCGTGTTCGCCCGGGGTGGCGAGGAGGCGGCGGCCCTGGCCGGAGCCGGCGTCCCCTTCGAGGTCGTGCCCGGCATCACCTCGGCGATCGCGGTGCCCGCCTACGCCGGCATCCCGGTCACGCTGCGGCATTCGTCCACCAGCGTCACGATCGTCACCGGGCACGAGGAACCGGGCATCGAGGGCGCCGAGGGCGCCGAGGGCACGGTCGACTGGGAGGCGGTCGCCCGGGTGGGCGGCACGATCGTCGTGCTCATGGGTGTCGCCCGCATCGGGCGGATCGCCGCCGAGCTGATGGCCGCGGGACGGTCGCCCGACACCCCGGTGGCGGCCGTCCAGTGGGGGACCCGGCCCGAGCAACGCACCGTGCGGGCAACGCTGTCGACCATCGCCGACCGGGCGCTGGGGACGCCGTCGACGATCGTGATCGGCGACGTGGCCGCCTCGGACCTGGCCTGGTTCGAGAACCGGCCGTTGTTCGGACGGCGGGTGGTGGTCACGCGCGCCCGCGAACAGGCCGGCGAGCTGGTGACGCGGCTGCAGGCCCAGGGCGCGGCCACGGTCGAGGTGCCGGCCATCGAGATCCGCGACCCTGCCGACGGTGGGGCCGCGCTGGCGGCGGCGGTGGACCGCCTCGGCGCCTACGACTGGGTGGTCCTGACCTCGTCCAACGGGGCTCGCCGGCTGCTCGATGCCGTGCGACATCGGGGCCGCGACGCCCGCGCGTTCGCCGGGGCCCGGCTGGCGGCGATCGGACCGGGCACGGCCGAGGCGCTGGCCGGCGTCAACCTTGCGGTCGACCTGGTGCCGCCGCGGTTCGTGGCGGAGTCGCTGCTCGATGCGTTGCCGGCACCGAGCGGCACCAGAGGGCGGGTGTTGCTGGTAAGGGCCGCGGTGGCGCGCGACGTCCTGCCCGAGGGGCTCCGGGGCAAGGGATGGGACGTCGACGTCGTCGAGGCGTACCGCACCGAGCAGGCGCCGGTGGCCGAGGAGCAAGCGGCCGCCGTGGCCGCCGCCGACGTCGTGACATTCACGTCATCGTCGACCGTCGTCAACTTCCTGGCGGCGATGGCGGGCGGGTCCATCCCCCCGGTGGTGGCCGCCATCGGGCCGATCACGGCCGCCACCGCCCGGGAAAGCGGGCTGGCGGTCGACGTCGAGGCAGAGGTCCACACGATCGACGGTTTGGTCGACGCGCTCGTCGCCTGGGCCGCCAAGGCTCCCCGGCGGGGCCCCGGGGACGACACCGGTGGATGAGATTGGGGCGCTGGTCTTCGACTTCGACGGGCTCATCCTCGACACCGAGACCTGCACCTACGAGACGACCGCCGGCATCTTCGCCGAGCACGGGGTGGCGCTCGACCTGGCCTGGTGGCACTCGACCATCGGCACCGCCGACCACCCCCACTGGTCGGAGATCCTGGCCGACCGCTTGGGGCGCCCTGTCGACCGCGCCGCCCTGGTCGCCCGGCGCGAGGCCCGCCGGCTGGCGGTCCTCGACGGCCTCCCGCCCTGTGCGGGTGTGGTCGAGCTGCTCGACGACGCCGCCGCGCAGGGGATGCCGACCGCAGTGGCGTCGTCTTCGGGACTCGACTGGGTCGTGGGCCACCTAGACCGCCTCGAGCTGCGGTCGCGGTTCGGCGCGGTGGTGACGCGAGACGACCTGGGAGGCGCTAGCGCCCGGACCAAGCCGGCGCCGGACCTGTTCCTGCTGGCCGCCGAGCGCCTGGGGGTGGAGCCGCCCCACTGCGTGGCGTTTGAGGACTCGCCCAACGGTGTTGCCGCCGCCCGGGCCGCGGGGATGGTGGTCGTGGCCGTGCCCGGCCCGATGACGGCCGGGCTCGATCTGAGCGCGGCCAACCTGGTCGTGCCCTCGCTGGCGGACATCGACGTCGCGGGATTGCGGAAGCTGCTGGACGGGTAGTCCGGACTACGCCCCATCGGTGCGGTTCGGACATGTGCTTGACTGGCCTCAACTTCGCCGCGGGGTGGACGACAGGGGGGGCCGTTTTGGCGTTGTTGGATGTCACCAACGTTGGGGTCCGATTCGGGGGCGTCGTCGCGCTGGACGAGCTCACGTTCTCGGTGGAACGGGGCACCATCTGCGCGCTGATCGGGCCCAACGGCGCCGGCAAGACCACGCTCTTCAACGTGCTGAGCCGGCTGTACCAGTCCACGACCGGGACGGTCACGTTCGACGGCGACGACCTGTTCGACGTGCCCGCGCACCGCATCGCCCGCCTGGGCCTGGCCCGGACGTTCCAGAACGTGGCGCTGTTCCCGGCGCTGACGGTGCTGGAGAACGTCCTGACCGGGGCCCACGCGCGCGGCTCGATCGGCTTCGGCCGGGCCATGCTGCGCATCGGGGCGGCGCGTGAGGAGGAGGCCCAGCGCCGCCACGGCATCGAGCTGCTGGAGCGGCTCGACCTCGGACACCTGGCGCACCGCCCCGTGGCCGGGCTCCCGTTCGGCACGCTCAAGCGCATCGAGCTGGCCCGCGGGCTGGCGGCGGAGCCTGAGCTGCTGATGCTCGACGAGCCCGCCAACGGCCTGACCCACAGCGAGGTCGACGACCTGGGCGAGACGATCAAGGCGATCCGCGACCAGTTCGACCTCACGATCCTGCTGGTGGAGCACCACATGGCGATGGTGATGGCGATCTCCGATCACATCGTGGTCCTCGACTTCGGGCGCAAGATCGCCGAGGGCCCGCCCTCGGCGGTGCGCAACGACCCGGTCGTCATCGAGGCCTACCTCGGGGCGCCCGCATGAGCGAGCGTCCCGTAGGGCGAGAGAGCGAGCGTGGCCCGAGCGGCCCGCTGCAAAGCAGCAGGAGCGGGAAGCGATGAGCCTGCTGGAGCTGGCCAACGTGCAGGGCGGCTACGGGCCGGTGCGCGTGCTCCACGACATCGACCTCGCCGTGGAGGAAGGAC
>Ga0081455_10001514_pt1 | contig 28648 bp, 25 predicted proteins | sample TabmetS3T2R1_FD_70207 | JGI IMG/M metagenome (GOLD analysis project Ga0081455, IMG submission 70207) | Tabebuia heterophylla rhizosphere microbial communities from the University of Puerto Rico - S3T2R1 | ecosystem: Host-associated > Plants > Roots > Rhizosphere ... | reverse complement strand
GGTGGCAATGCCCGCCCCCCCCCGCCCCTCGCAGTCGAATACCGGCGCCCCCGAAGCGCCGTGGTCGATGGCGAGACGGTCGTCGCCCTCATACATTTCGAGAAGAGCCGTGCCCGCGAGCCTGCCAACGGTTACGTATTCCACAAACCGGCCTCCCACTGCGCGCCGGTTTTGACCTGGATAGGCGACTGCCACGAGACGATCTTCCGGCATGAGCGGCGCCATTCGGATCGCAATGCTTGGCGCGGCGGTAATGGCAGTTTGCAATTCGAGCACGACCAATTTCTCCGCGTGGGCTCCCGCCGAACGCTGGATCCGAACGGAAATCAACTGGATGTCGCCATCATGCTCAAGTTTTAAAAGCTTCCAGCTCTCAGAGGAGAGTTCCATCGCAACAGCGACGTGCCCAACGGTGACGATCGTGGTCGGAGACTGGAACCAGGCGGTCCCCTGGATGCCGACCAAATTGGTCTGGACGCTTCGTTCCTTGTCGTCAAAATATCGGGTGATGCTGACGGTCGAGCGCGCCAGCAATGCGGAGTCAATGCAGTTCGTTTCGGCGTGGCAGTGAACGGGAAAAAGCAGCGCAAAAATCAGCGCGTAGTAGGCGTATCTGTGCATTACGATAGTTGCCCCAGTCCCCATCAGAAACGGAACGGAGAATCAGTTGAGTGACAAGCCCGACTTCACCACTTATCCGGAGAAATCTGGCGGCCGCTGTTATTTTGTGATCGAGAGTCACTTTTTTGCTGCATGGTCAGGATCAATGACAATCCTGAACAACCGTAGTAGAGCCGCGGCGTTCCGATGTTCTGTGGTCGACATATCAACTTGCAGGGGCTATCCGAAAGAGGTCGATGTCCGCTTTAACCCCGGAAGCCGACATGTGCGGTGCACCAGCTCATGTCTGCGTTGGGCCAGAAGCGGACATTGTTTAGCCAGCTATTTCAGCTTGTCGGTCGCGGGTCAGTGCGAGCACGAGTGAGCAAACAAGTCCGGCAGGTTCAAATTTTTTATCGATGGTGCCCGAGAGGGCTTTAATACATACACGAATTAATTGAGTGCCAAATCCCATAGCCTTGGGAGTGACAATTGTCGGGCCGCCTACTTCCTTCCATGTCAATGCAGCGTGAGTTCCGTTCCACTTCCAGTCCACAAACACCCGACCCATTGGACGCGATAACGATCCATATTTGGCGGCGTTGGTCACTAATTCGTGGAACAGAAGAATGAGGTGTCGCGCTTTTTCCGGTTCAATTTCAAACTCGGGTCCGGAAGTGATTAGTCGATCCTCTCCGTACGGAGCAAACTCTTGCCTTAAAAGAGTTTTGATAGTGATTGCTTGAGATTTTTTGCCCAAGAGCAGTTCGTTCGCATGACGCATCGAACGAAAGCGTCCGATAATAGTTTCGGTGCTTTGCGGATCATGAGCCAACGTCTTTTGTACGATTGTTTCGACAACCGAGTAGGTATTGTTTGAGCGATGTTCCAATTCTTTGGTGAGGAGCTTATTCGCAAGCTCACGTTGGCGGACTCTCAGCAAAACAACACGACAGTAGTAAGCGAAGTAAATAGTGATCAGGTAAGGGAGCACGTTGAAAAGTACATTGAGTTGTTCACCCGGGGTGAACCACTTGAATTCAAAATAGGGCGGGATGAATGCCCAAACCACAATTAGAGTGGAAGCAATGCCAACAGTGATAGCAGCTGGCGCACCGGCGAGGAGGCCAGCCGCCAATATCGCGGGAAGATAGATTGAGAAGCGTAGATCGGAAGATGCCCATCCCGCGGCAAAACGTATTACCGTGGCACTAGCCAAGCATGCGATGGCAATGAGAGCAGCAGTCAGTGAATAGGGCTTGATGCTAGCCGTTACGCGAGCAAGCCGGTCAAGGAAATCCTCGGATTCTTCAATGGTCGATGACGGAGATTGAGTAGTTTTATGGAGGAAAGCGGAGACCGCTTTCTGTCTATTCTTGTTGAAGGAAATAAAGTGTCCGAGTGTTCTTTGGAATGCATAACTTTGGGCGAGCTTTCGCCAGTTTTGAGCTGCACGCGCATAGTCAGTTTTTGTTGTCGGCTCAGTTGCAGCAGCGGCACGTTGCTCGGCTTCAAAAGCTAGGAGCAAACATTCCGCTTCTTTCTCACTAACTTGATTAAGCATCGAACTGTCTAAGCGGCTTTCCCGACCGCAGTTTCAAAGTGCTCGCAGTTAGGACACTGGAAAGTGTGTAAGTCGTAGCCGGGGCGCTCGGGCTCTATTCCAACCAGGATCGTCGCTGTTCCGCATTCGGAGCAGCTTGGTCGCACAATGGAATCGGAGTGCAGCGTAGCGGGTGCGAAGATGGCTCTCATGAGGCTGCTCATTTTGGCTGACTTCGGCTAGCGGAATTTGACCGTCACTGTTTCCTCATACGCGCACATCGAGCATTCATAGGTTCGCTCTTCATAGTTGGCGCGATCCGTTGGCCCGATGCACGACAAAAACAATTGCAATCCGCAACTGGGACAACGACGTCTGGAAATCGGCGGCAGTGGGGACGGATCAGGACGATTTGGCTGCGGCATGGACGCTCTCCCCGGCGTTTACAGGCGAGCGCGCGACTGGCCTCTACAGTCACGCACGCCTGGACAGAACCGCTGTCGATGATGTTGCCACTCGACGCGCCACCAATGCATGAGTCAATCCGCGAAGGTCTCAAGCGTAGTTCAGCGCGCGAAGGTCTTAAGGACTGTCAAAGGCGTTAACTGAGTAAAAGTTCGTTACCGGACTTAGGAACCATTGATTTTTTGAGAGAATGTCCGCTTCTGGGTCACAACCGGACATACCAAACCGGCGTTCTGCCTCTTGTCTTGATGGGAACTGCTTACGCATTCATCCAAACGCGTGACACTTCGGCGACAGTTAGCTTCGGAGGATGAGGCAAGATCGAGTGTCCGAATGTCCGCTTTGGGTCAAAAGCGGACATCAAACCGAGATGCGTATTTTGAAATGACCGGGAACCTTTTTGCTGGGAATTCATCTAATACATCAAAACCGAGGACACGGCCCCATGCCGTTGACGCAGGTTCAGCAAGCGCACGCCGAAGCGCTAACAGATGAGGATCTGGTCCAGCTCGCGCGAGGGCGTGACGAGGCCGCCGTTCGCGCCATCACCAAGAGGTACAATCGCCGCCTGTTTCGCATTGCGCGAAGTATCCTTCGTAACGACGCGGAAGCCGAGGACGTCGTGCAGGAGACTTACGTCCGCGCTTTCACCGGTCTCGATATGTTTCGCGGCGATGCGGCATTCGGGACTTGGATCACGCGCATCGCCCTCAACGAGGCGTTGGGACGATTGCGGCGCCGGCGTCCGACAGTGAATTGGGAAACCTACGGGGCCAATCGCCAGCAGGCGGAAATCATCCACTTCCCGGCCTTGGCGGTCGGCGGCGATCCGGAGCAGAGCATGGCGCAAAGCGAAATTCGTGCGGTGTTGGAACAGGCAATCGACGAACTTCCCGATGCGTTCCGTGCCGTTTTCGTTGCGCGCATCGTCGAAGGAATGAGCGTCGAGGAGACGGCTGATCTTTTTGGCCTGCAATCGCAGACCGTAAAGACGCGGCTGCATCGCGCGCGCCTGTTGTTGCGTGAGGAATTGGACAAGCAACTCGGCCCGGCGCTCACCAGCACTTTCCCTTTCGACGGCCGCCGCTGCGATCGCATGACCGAAGCTGTGGTGGATCGTATCTGCATCATTTGAATTTTTGGGAACCTCCGGCGCTCCGCTGCATCAAACCTCTCACTAATGCACCGCACGGCCTGATGGCCGTCACGAAGGAGGTTCCCATGCAATGGCCCTATTCGGGTTTGTCACGCTCTGTTGCCCGGGCCAAGGAGGCGGCCGCGGCACAACCTGTTTCCAGCTCTATCTCACGAAGAAGCGTGGTCGCAGTGCTGGCTCTAGCCAGCGCAACGACGCCTGTATTGGCGACGGCGGATAATGCCTATGCGCAGGCCACGCAAACCATGCCAGAGAAAAGTCTGTACGAACGGTTGGGTGGTGCTTTCGCCATCGCGGCAGTGGTGGATCATTTCAGCGACGCCGTCGTGAAGAATCCCATCGTCGGCCAGAAGTCCAAGAACCCGCAGCTGCGGGAATGGCACACCAAGAACTTGGGAAGATTACCGGGCCTCAAATTCATGCGGACGCTATGGGTCTGTAATGTTTCGGGCGGGCCTTTCCAGTTCACAGCGACTAAGCCTGGCAAGACGCCGCTCGGCCTTGAGGAGGCGCACCGAGACCTGCACATTTCACCTGCAGAATTTGATGCGGTCGCCGCAGAACTCGGGCGAAGCCTGGATTTTGCCAAGGTCCCGAAGCGTGAGAAGGCCGAAGTTCTAGCAGCCTTCGCCGCCCACAAGGACGAGGTCACCGCGGGTTACAGCGCGGGTACCAAGCCCCGCTGATGCTGAAGCACGGGTTGCTGCGCGTGACAGGCGAACGGCTAAGTCACTGCCGCACCGCGGACTAGGGTGATGAACTCGCGCCGCCCCAAGGATTAGGAAGGGCCATTAGCGGAGATTCGCGATGACCCGAGACAGGAAGGCAGCCTAGTCTCCACTATGACCTTGTTCACATAGGCCAGTTCGAGGCCCTGGTCCTGTCGTTGTCGTCGTGGCTCACGGCGGCGATGAACAATCATTCCCCAAATTTGTCGGGGCTCGGCGGCGGGTCGGCCTTCAGCGGTTTGGCCTGTGGCGCGTTAACGACGGGCTCAGGTGACTTCGCTTTTGCGACTTTTACATCTCTCTCCCGTTTGTGATTTTTGGCTTTGGTGGTTTTTTTCGTGTGTTTGCTTTCCGCGCCGTTTTCGCTTCGTTGGTATTGTTCCCTTTGCTGGCTTTGTTGCCTTTCGGCCTGCATTGCACCCCCGACCATCGCTCCTCCAACAGCAATTCCGATTGGGAAAAATGCCTGTGCCGGGGCGGCGAGAGCGAACATCAACAGAACGGCAAAGGTCAACGCGAGGACCTCTTGCACGCACTCCCGTGTTTTCCAATTAAACATTGTCGCCTCCATCTCGCTGGAGTTGTCACAGCCAAATTGGTCCCTTGTCGAAAACTCCGGCAGTGACTGGCATCACACAATTTGCGTTTGGTATGAAAACACCGCGACTTGTGTGTGAACCAGCTCACATCAGGTCGGCAAATCGGTCAGTTTGAGCGTGGCGGCGGTTGATGTCTGCTTTACCCCTGAAAGCGGACGTGTGCAGCGCGAATACCGATGTCCGCCATGGGCAAAAGCGGACATCCAAGAGTTCAGTTGCTCAGAAAAAAAGCCCCCCGCAGCTTCCCGCCAGGGGCTCTGATTAGACATCGACGATCAACGGCCGCGCGCGAGCGATCCATACTGGCGTAGGCAAATCAAATCGGCAGGTGTGTGTCGCGGTATCGCTACTGGCCGTGCTGAGCCAGTTCCTTGTCACTCAGCCTCCAGTCCTGCCAAAACTCCCAGGCGGCAAGCAGCACGATGAATGCGCCGAGAACGAAATGCCAGTACCGGAGCGGGCCAGCTTCTGCGTAACCAAAGATGAATGGTGAAGCGACCAGCCATAGCCCAACGATTATCTCGCCGATTTCCTCCCAGCGTTGCAAGCTGACGTTTTCGAGCTGCGCAAGAACGAGCACAACCGCGCCGACCAGAATCGCATTCCACATGACAGCCTGATCGCCTTGTTGGTCGGCGAGCCAAGGAGAGAATCCGATCAGCACGCCAATCAGCATGCTGACCCAATCTTCCCAGGAGTGATGAGTCTTGAAGAATTGAGTGCCTGACATAGTAGCCCCCGTTGAAAAGAGGCATACGTCAGCGGCGAGGATGGCGTCTTCGCTTAGACTGCTCGGCGACCGATCCGGCCGCGTCAAGGCGTATGTCTATGAAAAAATATAAGTGCCGTGTCCAACAGGGCAAGCTAATTCGCTATGCAAGTGGTGATCCAGCATGCGGCAAAACTGCTGCTGCATTGCAGTACAATGTCCGCTTTGGGTCAAAAGCGGACGTGTGCGTCGCAAAACAGCATGTCCGCTTTACCCCCAATAGCGACCGCAAAAGCGGACATTCGAAACGGGAAATCCTAGCCAGCGATCGGCACCAGCTCGAGCGGTGGCCGCAGCAGACGCTGTACGGCGTTCGAAGCGACGACGGTGCGCCCTTCCGCATAGGCCTCGTGGTTCTTCTCGATATCGTCGAGAGCGTAGAGGTAGTTCACCATCAGGCCGTGCGCCTGCGCTATGGCCCGGCCGGAGGTGTCAGCCAGCCAGTTGATGCGCTCAAGCCGGGCGCCATTGCCCAGATGGAACCGCGCGACCGCATCGACCGGCGCGCCGCGCTTGTTGCGCACGCGCAGGTAGTACCAGGCCGCCGCGCGCATCAGCGGATCCTCCAGTTGCGCCGCCGTCTCCGCGTTGTGCCACCAGTCAGGCTGATCAAGCGCGGTAAGCGCCGCTTTGTCGGTCTCGGTCAACGCGGCGGATTTCTCTTCGTCACGTTCACGTTTGAGCCACTCCGCAAAATTCATCACCGGCGACAAGGTCACGAAAGTCTGCAATCCGGGAATTTCGCGGCTGACTTCCTCGACCACCTGCTTGATCAGGAAATTGCCGAATGAAACGCCCGCAAGGCCGCGCTGGCAGTTCGAGATGGAATAAAACGTTGCGGTGCGCGTCTTCTCGATTTGGGTAATCTCGCGGTCCTTTGCAAGAATCGGCGAAATGGCGGCGGGAATATCGCGGGTGAGCGCGACTTCGACAAAGATGAGCGGGTCGTCGACCATTGCAGGGTGAAAAAAGGCGAAGCAGCGCCGGTCCGGCGGATCGATACGGCGGCGCAGATCTTCCCAGTCGTGGATCTCGTGCACCGCCTCATAGCGGATGATCTTCTCCAGCACGATCGCCGGCGTCGACCAGTCGATACGCCTCAGCACAAGAAAGCCGCGATTGAACCACGACGAGAACAGATGAACGAAGTCGTCATCGACGCCGCGCAGATCCTCGCGATGATCGAGCGAATCCATCAACTGCTCACGCATGCGTACCAGCGCGGCGGTGCCCCCGGGGGCGAGATTGAGTCTGCGGAAAAGCTCCTGCCGGCGCGGTTCGGAGGCGATATGCACTTCGGCGGCGGTTGCGTCCGACGGCGACGCGCGCCAGGCGTCGATGGCCTGCTCCATCCGCGCCTTGTCGATGCCGAAGCGCTGCGCCAGCGCCTCGAAAAATGCGATCCGCGGGCCGATTGTGAGCGTGCCGTACCGGGTGAGAATTTCGCGGGCGAGCGCGACACCGGAGGCCTCACCACGGCCGGACAACAGGTCCTCGCACAGCTCGACGAGGCTTTCCGAGCGGGCCGACGCCTCGCCGCGCCGGTCACGGGCAAGCAGCGCCCGCCCGCGCTCGGATATCGTTTGCAGCAGTTCCCCGAAAAATGAGGTGTTCATGAAGGCCCTTTGGCTTTGCCCTTCTGATGATCGGGCAACCATGTGGCGATTTCAGGAAAGAAGTACAAGCTGACGATCGCCGCCATCCTGCATATCACACAGGGCAATGTTCCCCAATCTACGCGGGCGAATGCAGCGCAGCATTTTGTGAGACCCGGCGCTTGCACGTTTTGGCGCGCACCCGCATTGTGATCAGGGGGATGGAAATGCCGGCGCCGAATGCCATGCACCGGGCGCCTGAGGAGGGGACAGGTTTTGAGTACTGTTGAAGCTGGCGAAGACTTGCGTGGACGATCGGGCAGGCATCCGGAGACGACTGCCCCGCTGCTGGAGGTCGACGACCTCCATACCCAGTTCATCACCACGCGCGGCATCGTTCGCGCTGTTGAAGGGGTCAGTTTCACGGTAGACCGTGGCGAAGTGGTCGCCATCGTCGGCGAATCCGGCTCCGGAAAGTCGGTCACCGCACTCTCGATCATGCGGCTGCTTCCGCGCCTGACGGCAAGAATCCCGAAGGGCCGCATCACATTCGATGGTCGCTCGCTGCTCGAGCTCGACGACGAACAGATGCGCGAAATCCGCGGCCGTGACGTCTCGATGATTTTCCAGGAGCCGATGACGTCGCTCAATCCGATTCTCACCATCGGACTTCAGATCAAGGAGCCGCTGCAGATCCATCTCGGCATGACCGATGAGCAGGCAAAGGCCCGCGCGATCGAGCTGCTGCAGCTGGTCGGCATAACCGACCCGGAGCGTCGGCTCGATCAGTATCCGCACCAATTCTCCGGCGGCATGCGTCAACGCGTGATGATCGCGATCGGACTTGCCTGCAATCCGAAGCTTATCATTGCCGACGAACCGACCACGGCGCTCGACGTCACCATCCAGGCCCAGATTCTCGAGCTGATGAAGAATCTGTCGCGCAAGCTCAATATTGCCCTCATCATTATCACGCACAATCTTGGCGTGGTCGCCCGCTACGCCGACCGGGTCATCGTTATGTACGCTGCGCGTGTTGCCGAGCAGGGCCCGGCCGATGCGGTATTTCATCGCCCGCGTCATCCCTACACCTTGGGCCTGCTGCGGTCCGTGCCGCGGCTCGACCGTCCGCGCGGCAGCAAGCTGGAGACGATCGAAGGCTTGCCTCCAAACCTGGCCAACATCGCCGCAGGCTGCCGCTTTGCGCCGCGTTGCCCGTATCGCATTGCCGTTTGCGACGAGGAACCGCCGCTGTTTCCAACCGACACCGGCGGCCTGTCGCGCTGTCACCGGCATCAGGAAATCGCCGCCGGCAAAATCACATGGGCGGCGGCGAAAGGCGGAGCGGCAACGGTCACCGCGAAAAGCGCCGTGCCGGTCCTTTCGGTTCGCAACCTGACCAAATACTTCTCGGTCAGCGGAGGTCTGCGCGGTCCGGGGGGCACCGTGCGCGCCGTGCAGGATGTCTCTTTCGAGATCTATCCGGGAGAGACACTCGGACTCGTGGGCGAATCCGGATGCGGCAAGACCACAATTGGGCGGTTGATCCTTCGACTGGAAGAGCCGACCGCCGGCGAAATCCATTTCGAAGGCATTAATCTGTCGACCGCCTCGCCGGCGCAACTCAAGGCGATGCGGCGCAAGGTCCAGGTGATCTTCCAGGACCCGTATAGTTCGCTCAACCCTCGCATGACCGTCGGCCAGATTGTGGGCGAGCCGTTGCACGTGCACAAAATTGTCGAAGGCAAGAAGCACGTTGCGGCCCGTGTGGACGAACTCCTCGAGAATGTCGGGCTGCGTCGCGACATGGCCGAGCGCTATCCGCATCAGTTGTCGGGTGGCCAGCGTCAGCGCGTCGGCATAGCCCGCGCGCTTGCGATGGAGCCATCATTCATCGTCTGCGACGAGGCCGTTTCGGCACTCGACGTATCGATCCAGGGCCAGATCATCAACCTGCTGGAGGAATTGCAGCGCAAATTCCAGCTGGCCTACCTGTTCATCGCGCACGACCTGGCGGTCGTCCGGCATATTTCCGCGCGCGTCCTGGTGATGTATTTCGGCCGCGTGATGGAGGTGGCCGATCGCGACACGATTTATGGGGAATCTCTGCACCCTTATACGAAGGTCTTATTGGATGCAGCTCCCGTCCCTGACCCAACAATAGAAAAAGAGCGCGAACCGAGGCTGATCAAGGGAGAGTTGCCGAGCCATCTGGCGCCGCCGCACGGATGCGTCTTTAATACGCGATGTCCGCTGGCGACCCAGGAGTGCCGGGAGGTTATTCCAAAACTCGAGGAGAAACGGCCGGGACATTTCGCCGCCTGCATAAAAGTCTGATCACATAAAAAAGATAGCAACGCTACCGGGAGGATACGATGGAAACCAGACGCACAACCCTCAAACATATGGCCGGGGCCCTCGCGCTCGGCGCAGGCGGCTTCAGCCTGGAGACAATGCGGGCAGAAGCGCAGTCTCCGAAAAAGGGCGGAACGCTCACCTACGCGCTCACCGCGGAAACGCCGCACTACGACGGTCATGGCAGCGATACCTACGCCACGATCCAATTCTCGGCGCCGTTCTACTCGACGCTGCTCAAATTCGACCTCGACAAGTATCCGAACGTCACCGGTGACCTGGCGCAGTCGTACACGGTGTCGCAGGACAAGCTGACCTACACGTTCAAGCTGCATCCGAATGTGAAATTCCACGATGGCACGCCGTGCACCTCGGCTGACGTAAAGGCCACCTACGATCGGCTGCGCAATCCGCCACAGGGGGTCGTATCGACCCGCAAGGCGACATTCTCGGACATCACTTCGATCGAGACCCCCGATCCGCTGACGGTCGTCTTCAAGTTGAAGGACCTCAATGCGGCAATCCTTCAGCATTTCGGATCGCCCTGGAATTTTATCTACTCGGCGAAGGATTTGGAAAAAGATCCGAATTCGCCAAAGACTCGCATCAACGGCACCGGAGCCTTTGTATTCGTCGAGCACATCAAGGGGAGTCACGTCGCCGGCAAGCGCAACGAGAACTATTTCAAGAAGGGCTTGCCTTATCTCGACGGCTTCAAGGGCGTGTTCTTCCTGCAGGCAGCGACCATGCTCAACGCGCTGCAGGGCGGACAGGTGCAGGCTGAATTCCGCAGCATTTCCGAGCCGGAGAAGCAACGGCTCGTTCAAACCATGGGCGACAAGATCCGCATTCAGGAGTCGAGCTGGACGCTAAATCTTCTGGTCGTTTTCAACGTCGAAAAGAAACCGTTCGACGATCCTCAAGTGCGCCGCGCGCTGCTCATGGCCATCGACCGCTGGGGTGGCAGCAAGGGCCTTGGGCAGATCTCCACGTTGCGCTCGGTTGGTGGCGTGCTGCGGCCGGGCTACCCGCTGGCGACGCCGGAGGCGGAACTGTCCAAGCTCCCCGGCTTCACCAAGGACATCGCCAAAGCGCGCGCGGATGCCAAAAAAATCCTCGCCGATGCGGGACTAAAGGATTTGAAATTTGTTCTGCACAACCGCTCGATTGCGCAACCCTACACCCCGGCTGGCGTGTTCCTGGTCGACCAGTGGCGGCAGATCGGCGTAACGGTCGAGAACAAGCAGGTGGAGACGGCACCCTACCTTGCCGGCCTCAACAGCGGCAACTTCGACGTTGCGATCGACTTCACGAACCTGTTCATGGACGACCCGAGTCTGGCGCTCACCAAATATCTTTCAATCGATCGTTCGCCGGATAACCGTTCGCGCTCGAAGGATCCGGAGCTCGACAAGCTCTATGACGCCCAGATGCGCGAACTCGATCCCAAGAAGCGCCAGGCTATCATCCAGGCCTTCGAGAAACGTCTGTTCGAGCAGGGCTATCAGCAGCCTCTGTTGTGGTGGTACCGCATGGTGCCGACCCAAAAGACCATAATGGGCTGGCGCATGTCGCCGAGTCACAACCTCGGTCAGGATCTCAGCGATGTTTGGCTGAACGCCTAGCGATCTCCCGCCACACCGATGCTGAGATACACCATAAACCGGGTCCTGCTCACGATCCCCACGCTGCTCGGCGTAGCGGTGCTCGTATTCTTTATGTTGCGCATCGTTCCCGGCGACATCGTCGAGGTGAAGCTGCGCGGCGACGGCGGCGCCGTCACCCAGGAAACCATCGAAATGGAGCGGCACCGGCTCGGGCTCGACAAGCCGCTTATGGTCCAATTCAAGGATTGGATGGTCGGTGTCGTGACGTTTAACTACGGGATCTCCATGTGGACCGAGCGCCCGGTCATGGAGGAAATAGCGATCCGGCTCGAACTCTCACTGGAGGTCGCCATCCTGGCGACGCTTGTTGCAATTATGCTTGCAATCCCCTTGGGGACGACCGCGGCGCTCTATCGCGACACCTGGATCGACTATTTGATGCGGATCGTAACGATCGGCGGAATTTCGATCCCCTCGTTCTGGTTCGGCATGTTGATCATGCTGGGTCTGCTCGCGGCCTTCAATTGGCTGCCGCCGATCACCTTCACACCGATATACGTCGATCCGGTTGCCAACCTGACGCAACTCATCTGGCCCGCGCTCGCGGTCGGCTACCGTTATTGCGCGGTAACGGCGCGGATGATTCGCTCATCGTTGCTCGAAGTGCTCAGCGAAGATTACATCCGCACGGCTCGCGCCAAAGGCGTGCAGGAGAAACTGGTCATCTCCCGTCACGCCCTGCGCAACGCGCTGCTGCCGGCGATCACCGTGATTGCGCTGGAATTCACATTTCTGATTGGCGGACTGGTGGTGACCGAGCAGGTGTTCAATCTCAACGGCATCGGTCAGCTGTTTGTCCAAAGCGTATCACGCAATGATTTCACGCTGATCCAGGGCATGGTGATGCTCATCGCCGCTTTCTACGTCTTCGTCAATCTCGCGGTCGATCTGCTTTATGCCGTCTTTGACCCGCGCATCAGGTACACGTGACCGCCATGACCATCGCAGTCTCCGACACTTCTGCAGTAGAAACGCGGTCCCGTCCACGCGGTCCGATCGCGGAGTTTGTGCGGCAACAACCACTGGGAACGGTCAGCTTCTTCATCATCTGCGCGATGATGTTCGCCGGGGTAGCTTCGGAGGTGGTGTCGCCTTATGACCCCTTGGCGATTGATTTTGTGTCCATCCTTGGACCGCCATCCTGGACGCACTGGTGCGGCACGGACGCCTACGGCCGCGACATCTGCTCGCGCTTGATCTACGGCTCGCGAACGGCGCTTGTGATCGGGTTCACCTCGTCCTTCCTTGGCTCGTCGATCGGCGCCGTGCTGGGCATTGCGTCGGCCTATTTTGGCGGCCGTATCGACAACTGGATCCAGCGCGTCATGGATGTGCTGCTGGCATTTCCGATCATCGTGCTCGCGCTTGTCGTGGTGGCCGCCCTTGGCAAAATTCTTGTGGCGGGCATCGACATCAACCTGATCCTCGCCATCGCGATCCCGATCGTGCCGCGCGTCGCGCGCGTCGTCCGTGCGGCGGCCCTTTCGGTTCGCGTGATGCCTTATGTCGACGCCGCGCGCGCCGCCGGCTACTCGCATGCCCGCATAATCTTCCGCCACATGGCTCCCAATGTCGTGGCGCCCTATCTCATCATGCTCACCGCGTTCATTGCACAGGCCATCCTGGCCGAAGCGTCGCTTTCGTTCCTCGGTCTCGGCGTGCAGGAGCCAACGGCCGCCTGGGGCTTGATGCTGTCGGGCAATGCGTCCGACTTTTATCGCCAGGCGCCCTGGATGATTCTTTTCCCCGGCGTGGCGATAAGCCTGGCGGTATTCGCTTTCAACCTCTTTGGCGACAGCCTGCGGGACTTTCTTGATCCGCGCTTCAAGGTATAAGGGCGTATTCGCCCTCCCCACTTAGCGTCAGAGAATTCAAGGAAAATCAATGTCGAAACCGCTTGCCGGCCTCCGCGTACTCGAACTTGCCCGCATTCTGGCCGGGCCTTGGGCCGGCCAGTTGCTCGCGGACCTCGGCGCCGACGTGATCAAGGTCGAGCGTAAAGGCTCAGGCGACGATACGCGCGGCTGGGGTCCGCCTTTCGTGGAAGGGGCCGACGGCAACCACATCGGTTCTGCTTACTTTCATGCGACCAATCGCGGCAAGCGCTCGATCGAGATGGACTTCGAGAGCGACGAGGGCCGGCGCATCGTCCGTAAACTGGCCGCGCGCTCGGATGTCTTGATCGAGAATTTCAAGGTCGGCGGTCTCGCCAAGTTCGGCCTCGACTACAAGAGTCTGGCGCCGGAATGTCCACGCCTGGTCTACTGCTCCGTCACCGGCTTCGGGCAGGATGGTCCCTACGCCAAGCGCGCCGGCTACGACCTGATGGCGCAGGGCATGGGCGGCATCATGGACCTGACCGGCATGGCCGACGGCGAACCCACCCGCATCGGCATTCCGGTGTCGGATATCTTCACCGGCGTCTATTCGGTCATCGGGATTCTGGCGGCATTGCACGAACGCCAGAAGACCGGCAAAGGCTGCTATGTCGACTCAGCCCTCGTCGACTCGACAGTGGGCGTATTGTCGAACCAGGCGATGAACTACCTCGTGTCCGGTAACGTGCCGAAGCGAATCGGCAACGCGCACGCCAACATCGTGCCCTATCAGGTATTCCCCGTTGCGGATGGCCACATCATTGTCGCGACCGGCAATGACAACCAGTACGTCAAGTTCTGCAATGTCATCGGCGGAGCGGAACTTGCGCAAAATCCGGCCTACAAAGACAATGTCGGCCGTCTCAAGCACCGTGAAGAGCTGGTCGGAAAACTGTCGGCGCTCACCGCGCGCATGAAGCGCGACGAGCTGCTCGGCAAGCTAGAGGCCCAGCAAGTTCCGGCAGGCCCCATCAACAATCTTGAGCAGGTGTTCAACGACCCGCAGGTTGCACATCGCGGGATGAAGCTTGCCCTCAAGAGCAAGGCGGCCAAGGCTGGCACGATTCCCGGTGTGCGCACGCCGATTGTGATCGACGGCTGGCGCGCCGCATCCGAGCATCCCTCGCCGCTGCTCGGCGAGCACACGGCTGAAATCCTGAGCGAGATCGGCGAAGGCTAGAGGCTACCACGTCAGGGTGCGTGCGTTCTCGGCGAAAATGAAGCTCTGCGTATAGCCCGGCTTGCCCATTTGCACGCCGGGCACCAGGTCGTCGAGTTTCAGGCCGAACTCGGTCATGCACGGACCGCACATTAAAACGGTGCCTCCGTCCTTGATGAAATCGGCAAGGACCTCACGCGGCACGCGCGACATCGATGGCTTCTTCTCCTGCTCGCCGTTTTTTGCAGCGAGCTTGACGGCATCGAGATTGAGGAAGATTGCGACCGGATGCCCTTGCTTCAGCGTCGCATGAGCAAAGTGCAAACCCATCCAGCCGCGCCAGGAATCGCCGCTCGTCATATTGATGAACAGCGGGTTCTTTTGCGGCGCGCTGCTTGCAAGCTGGTCCGCGTCATGCGCCTGCCCTTTGGGAATTGCGAAGGCCAAGGCCAGGCCCGTCAAAAGACCGCAAAGGTAGAGTGTCGCGCCATTCATGGTGTCGCCCTCCGGAAAGGCAAAGCCTTGCCGGCACTATCGCATGATCGAGCTGCGGCTTAAATCCGTCAGGAGACCGCGGTCGGCGCCAGCGCTTCGATGTCGGTCACGACATCGACGACTGCGGGGCGCTTTGACGCAATTGCACGCTCAAGTGCCGGAGCGATGTCCCTTGCATCCTCGACGCGAATGCCAAGGGCACCCATATCCTCGGCCAGCCTGGCGAAGTTGGTCTTGTTGTAGGTCCACAACTCCCGCGCCTGCGCGGTCTGCTCGCCGCCATAGGCGCGATCGAAGCCGCGCTTGGACTGATTGCCGCCGCCGTTATTGTTGACGATGGTGACGGACGGGATGTTCCAGCGCACCGCGGTCTCGACCTCGCCGATGTGGTACCAGAAGCCGGCGTCACCCGTGAACACGACGACAGGCCGCTCGGGGCACGCGGCTTTCGCGCCGATGCCGGCGGGAAAGGCCCAGCCGAGATGACCGGCACTGCGCATGTAGCTTTGCGCAGGCGTGCGTAGATCGTACATGCCGCCCATCCACATCCCGGCATGGCCCGTGTCGACCACAACGATAGCGTCGTCCGGCATGGACTTGCTTAATTCGTTGCAGATACGCGCGGGATGAATCGGCACGGCATCGGACTCAAGCATGGGCTTGTATTTCGCGTACCAGTCGTTGCGCAGCGAGCCGATATCCTTGATCCAGCTTGTCCGCCTCGTTGCAGTCGACTTGTCGATCTGGCCCAGCATGCGCACGAGCACGCTCTTAGCATCGCCCAGAACGCTGGCCTGCAACGGGTAGTTACGGCCGAGCGCTTCGGGGTCGATGTCGATCTGGATCGCTGGCGTGCCGATTTTCGGCACGGCCCAGAAATGGGTCGTCATCCCGCCGGTTTCAGTGCCGATGAAACACACAAGGTCGGCAGAATTCACGGCACGGTTGGCGCTTTCACGCGAATAGCTGCCGACCACACCGACCGACAGCGGATGAATGCCGGGAATGATGTCCTTGCCGTTGAGCGACGTGGCGATCGGAATCTGCAGCGCTTCGGCCAGCGCAACGAGTTCTTTGCTGGCGCCCGATGCGCGCGCACCACCTCCTGCCACAATGATCGGCCGCTCGGCCTTCTGCAGCAACTCGAGCGCCGCCTTCACATGGGCCGCTTCCGGTTCGGGACGGAAAGGCGGAACGCGCGAAAACTGCGCCTCCACGAGCCCATCCATTTCGGCCTCTTCAAGATCGACCTGCCCTTCGTTGCCCCGGAACTGCAGGTGCACCGGGCCCGGAGCCCCCGTGGTCGCGGTGCGAAACGCTTGCCGTATCATGTCGGGAATGCGTGCCACGTCGTCGACAGTGACGTTCATTTTCGTCACCGGCTCGAATGCCGGCACGTCGTCGATTTCCTGGTAGACCTTGCGAAATTTCGTCTTCGGGTCCCGCCCTCCCGTCATCGCGATGACCGGCGAATGCGCAAGGTAGGCGTCACGCAAGCCGGCCGCGAGATTGAGCGCGCCGATAACCTGCGCCATGCAGACGCCGGGCTTGCCGGACGCGCGGGCGTATCCGTCGGCCATGTAGGCGGCCGATTTCTCGCCATGACAATGGATGCGCGCAATGTTCGTGCGCCGCTCCATCTCGGCAAAGGTTCGCCGGAGAACGGCCGGCACCATGAAAACATGCGTTACGCCGTAACCGGCCAGCATGTCGGCAAGCACTTCGGCGCCGACGCGCCTGGCGTTGTGACCAACCGTTGTCATGCTCAGGCCGGCTCGAATTTCAGCGCGACGCCATTGATGCAATAGCGCAAATGCGTCGGCGGCGGCCCGTCGTTGAACACGTGCCCCAGGTGACTGCCGCAACGGCTGCAATGCACCTCATCGCGGACCATGCCATAGCTGCGATCGGTTTTCGCTTCTACCGCGCCGGCGATCGGGTCGTTGAAGCTCGGCCAACCCGTTCCGCTCTCGAATTTCACTTTCGACGCAAACAAAGGCTGATCGCAGGCGACGCAGCGGAATGTGCCGGCGCGCTTTTCATGCAGCAGCGCGCAGCTTCCCGGCATCTCGGTGCCGTGCTTGCGCATGATCTGATACTGCTCGGGCGTGAGCAGCTTGCGCCATTCGGCGTCCGTATGCGTGACCGGGTATTCCTTAGCCATGATCAGAACTCCTGCAACGCCTTTATTTGATTGCCAGCGGGTTCACCGGCGACCCCACCGCACCCGTGATCGGAATGGCCGGCGCGACAAAGAGAAATTCGTAGACCTTGTCCTGCTCGCAGTCGTCGGCCAGTTCCTTGAGCTGGAAGATCTCCCCCATGGTCATGCCCATAATCGGGATCGTGATCCAGTGCCAGGGCTGGTTGATCCCCTCTTCGCTCTGGTTCGGCCGCACCTCGCAGCCCCAGGTGTCGCTCGCGAGCGCCGCCAGCTCCGTCTGCTTGATGAAATCGAGCGTCTCGAACGAAAAGCCCGGCGCGTCGCCGCCGGGGTAGCCGTCCCAGCTTCCGGCCTTCTGGCAGCGTTCCATCATGCCGGTGCGTACGATGACGTAGTCTCCGCGCTTGAGCTCGACCTTCTGTTTCTTCGCCGTGTTGTAAAGGTCGTCATTGGTGATGCCATAACCGTCGTCGAGCGACACGGCGCCCTTGTAGCGGGCGATATCAAGAAGAACCCCACGGCCGACCATTTTGTTCTTCGTTTTTTCAATTCCGCACTTCTGCGCGCCGGCACTCGTCACTTCGCGGCAGTCGTAGCCGTTCCACATATGGTTCTCATAAAAGACATGCCCGAGGCCGTCCCATTGCGTGCCGCACTGGAGAGGCATCGTCACCATGTCATCCGCGGCGCGGATGCCGCGCTTGTCGAGCACACCGGAATAGGCATCGGTTCCGGTCCGCAGCATGGTGTGGATCGGATTCGTGCGGCCCATCGACGGATATTTGCTCTTCGCGCCTTGCGGCCCGGTGTGATCGAAATTGAGCGCGAGCGAGATGACCTTGCCCTTCTTCACGAGCCGTGTCGCCGCGACGATGTCTTCAGCGGACGTGTAATTGAGCGTTCCGATTTCATCATTGGGGCCCCATTTGCCCCAGTTTTTGTACTTCTCCGCGGCATCACGCATGTCTTGGCGGGTGATCTTTCGGGCGGCCATTGAATTTCCTCTGACGAAAAGGGAACGAGCCGCCGGAATACACCCTGTGCGCGCGGGCGATGCAAGCCCTACTGGCAACGTTCCGGCGCAATGCTACGATGAAAAAAATTGGGAGGAGACGAATGCGCTCAACGATAAAACTCATCACCGCAGGCGTGACGCTGTTCGTGCTCGCACTCGGCATCTGGCCCGCGGCGGCAGGCTACCCCGACCGTCCGGTCAAAATCGTGGTGCCGTTCGCGCCCGCCGGCCCGACCGACGTGATGGCGCGCCTGATCGCGCAGAAGCTGTCGGACAGCCTGAAGCAGCAGTTCTACATCGAAAACCACCCTGGGGCCGGCGGCAATATCGGGATGACGCAGGTCGCAAAGTCTCCGCCGGATGGCTACACGATCCTGGTCGCGAGTTCGAGCTTCGTGGTCAATCCGAGCCTCTACGCCAAGAACCCGTATGACCCTTTCAAGGACTTCGCGCCGGTCACACTGGCCGCGGCGTCCCCCAATATTCTTGTTGTGCACGCGGATTTTCCGGCCAAGTCGGTGAAGGAGCTTGTCGACCTGATCAAAAAGGAGCCGGGTAAATACAACTATGCAATGCCCGGCACCGGCACGACGCCGCATCTCGCCGGCGAACTGTTCAAGCTCACCTTCAAGCTCGACCTCACCACCGTGCCGTTCAATGGCGCCGGGCCCGCGATTCAGTCTGCGGTCGCCGGCCATACGCCGATCGCGTTCACGGCCCTGCCGCCGACCGCGCCGCAGGTGCAGGCGGGGAAGCTGCGCGGCCTGGCGGTCACCTCGGCCAAGCGCTCCTCGGCTTTGCCCGACGTGCCGACCATGGCGGAAGCCGGCGTCAGCGGACAGGAATCCGAAACAATGCAGGGCATCCTGGTGCCGGCGGGCACGCCGAAAGAAATCGTCGACCTGCTCAACAGGGAAATCGTCAAAGCGATGGCACTCCCCGACGTCAAGGAGAAGTGCGCGCAGCTTGGCTTTGACCCGGTCGCCAACACACCTGTTGAATTTGCCGCCTACATCAAGAAGGAAGTCGAAAAGTGGGGCAAGGTAATCAAGGACGCCAATATCCCGCAGATCCAGTGAGCCCTACCTGACGTAGCGGAATGCGTATCGTCGATATCCGCGAGACGGCAATCCCGCTCAAGTCGGCGCTCGCCAATTCGAGCTTCGACTTCACCGAAATGACGACGTCGGTGGTCGCCGTGATCACCGACGTCGTGCGCAACGGTAAGCCTGTCTGCGGTTTCGCCTTCAATTCGACCGGCCGTTACGCCTGCGGCGCGCAGATGCGCGCACGGTTTGTTCCACGCATCCTCGCTGCCGATCCGGCTTCGCTCCTGGATGCAAGCGGCAACAATCTGGATCCCGGAAAAATCCTTACCTGCATGATGCGGCGGGAAAAGGCCGGAGGACATTCCGAACGATCGATCGCGATCGGCACCATCGAGGTCGCGATCTGGGATGCCGTTGCCAAGATTGCCGACAAACCGCTGCGCGTGCTGCTCGCCGAGCGATTCAATGGCGGCAAAATTCCGGACAAGGTGTTTTGCTACGTTGGTGGCGGCTGGTACTGGCCGGGACAGACCATCCAGGACCTGCAGGAGGAAATGCACCGTCACCTTGGCGCCGGCTACACGATGGTGAAGATGAAAGTCGGCGGCCTGCCGCTCGACGAGGACATCCGTCGGCTTGAGGCCGTGCTTGAGGTCGTCGGATCGGGCGAGCACCTCGCTGTTGATGCCAATTGCAAGTTCGACCGCGCCGAAGCCCTGCGCTACGCCAGAGCGCTCGCGCCGTTCAATCTGCGGTGGTTCGAGGAACCATGCGACCCGCTTGATTTCGCGCTGTTCGCCGAGCTCGCAAAAAATTACGAGCCGCCGCTTGCGACCGGAGAAAACCTCTATTCGACGCAGGATGTGGAAAACCTGGTGCGCTTTGGCGGCTTTCGCCACGGCCGCGACGTCATCCAGATCGATCCGCCTCAAGCTTACGGCATCGGCCAGTACGCAAAGACGCTGGATATGCTGGCGGATCACGGCTGGCCGCGCGGCGCGATGTTTCCGCATGGCGGCAACCAGATGTCGCTTGCGATCGCCGCCGGCTTCGGCCTCGGCGGCGCGGAGTCTTATCCCGGCGTATTCGGCGACTTCGGCGGCTTTGCGGACGATGCGCGCATCGAGGGCGGCATGATCTCGCTGTCCGACCGCCCCGGCATCGGCTTTGAGGGCCAGGTCAGACTCTATGGGATCATGCGCGAGCTCGCAGGGCTCTGATAAGGCCGCCAATTTGACCTGATCCGTCCGGATTCCATGCCTTTTGACCGAATAAAAGGTTTTTAACGCTGCCGGCATACTTTGGATTAACGCGGCCGTGCGACATGTGATCGTGAATTTACCAGTCGCCCGGGGACCGTTCGCCGCGCAAGCCACGGCTGATTTTGATCATGACTGCTGCCAAAGCGCCCGTCATTGCGTTCGTCATCCCTTGTTACAACGAACAAGCCGGGATTCAGCACACATTGACCTACCTGCTTGCCGACATGGCCAAGCTGGAGAAGTCAAAGGTCATCTCGCCGAAAAGCTACGTCGTTCTGGTGGACGACGGCAGCACTGACCAGACCTGGCGGCTCATCGAGAGAATTACGCACGCACGCCCGAAACGCGTCCGCGCACTCAAGCTGTCGCGCAATGTCGGTCATCAGAACGCGTTGCTGGCCGGACTCCTCTCGCAGATCGGCAAGGCCGATGCGACGATCTCCCTCGACGCGGACCTGCAGGATGACATGTCCGTCGCCGCGAAGATGGTCGAACACTTCAGCGACGGCGCCGAGATCGTGTTTGCCGTCCGCAAGGACCGCGCCAGCGACAGCTGGTTCAAGCGTGGTTCCGCCGATTTCTTCTATCGTCTGATCAACTGGCTGGGTGCCGACGTCATTCCTCATCACGCGGACTTCCGGCTGATGAGCGACCGTGCGCTGCGTGCGCTCGCACGCTATGGCGAAGCGCATGTTTTCCTGCGTGGGCTTGCCGTCCAGCTCGGCTTCAAGACTGCAACCGTGACCTACGACCGTCTCCCGCGTCTGCACGGCGAGACAAAGTACACGCTCGCAAAAATGGTCGCGCTCTCCGTCAACGGCATCACCTCATTGTCGGTCAGGCCGATCCGCCTGATCGCCTTGATGGGCATCATGCTGTTCGTCGTTTTTATCGGCACGAGCGTCTGGGTGTTCGGGACATGGCTCGCCGGTCATACGGTGCAAGGCTGGACGTCGGTCATGCTGCTATTCCTGCTTATCGCGTCGTTCCAGACCTTCGCCATCGCCGTCATCGGCGAATACGTCGGCAAGATCTATTTCGAGACCAAGTCGCGCCCGCGCTACATCGTCGACCAGGAGATCGACGCAAGTTTTGAAAGTAGCCAGTCGCGGGATCGCGCCGACGCCATGCAGCTTTCAAAAGGGTATTCGCGCGCGCCGCTTTGATCGGCTATTGTGCCCGGCGAGACAACCTCCCGGTTCCCTTTTCAACGGCAGCCAATGGATACCGACGCCCTGCGCCGACTGCATTACGCCGCAGCTATTGCCTGTGGCGTTTTCGCCGCGCTGATCGTTCATATCATCCTGACCGTATTCGGGCTTGGCCTTGACTCAGTCCTCCGCGATGCCGCAACCGGGAACAAGCAGCAATTCGTATCGGCTATGGCGTGGTGGGCGATCGGTGGTGCAGCTTTTGCGGGTGGCTGGGCCGCGGGTGCCTATCTGATCGCGGCGGCCCGCGAGCGGGAAATTATCTACCGGCTGGCGCAGCGCTTCCTGATCGGGCTCGTATTCGTTGCCGCCACGACGGGCGGCATCATGAGCAAGACTGGCAATCTGGGCGGGACCGTCGACGTAATCGCGGGGCTCGCAGCACTCGGTCTGGGCCTGATCTGCGCCTTCTGCGGCGCGCGGCTCGCCTACCTCAACGCGGAGCAGGTTTAGGCCCGCCGCTTTCCCCAGCGTCACTACCCCGCGTTGTCCATCCCAATATTCGGGCTATACTTCCCATTATTAAGGACTGGAACCAACCAGCCCGGGGGAGACACGCAGTTCCATGGGAGGAACAACCAATGCACAACAGCGCAAAGTTCGCGGCCGTGTTGGCAACGGCCGCGCTCGCCTATGTACCCGCACCCGCTGCGGCGCAATCGTGTGAAGATCTGATCCTCGGAGCCGCCCTTTCAGCCACCGGCATCTATGCGGCTAACGGCAACAACACGAAGAACGGCTACGAATTCGCCGTCAAAAAAATCAACGACGCCGGAGGCATCAAGATTGGCGGGAAATGTTACCACCTGAAAATCAAATACTACGACGATGAGTCGACGCCTGCGCGCGCCGCGCAACTCGTCGAGCGACTGATCGACCAGGACCAGGTCAAATTCATGCTGGGCCCTTATGGCTCGCCGTTGACCAAAGCGATTTTGCCGGTCATCGAGAAATACAAAATTCCTCTCGTCCAGTCGGAAGCTGCTTCCAGGTCCCTCTTTACGCAAGGCTACAAGTATCATTTCGGGATTGTCGCCACGTCTGAAAAATATCTGACCCCCGTCATCGATATGGCCGCGGACCTTGCGAAGAAGGCCGGGAAAAACCCGTCCTCCATCAAAGTAGCAATGATTTATCAGGACGACGCGTTTTCGCTGGACGTCCGTCAGGGCGTCGTCGAGCTGATCAAGAAATACAATATGCAGACGGTCATCGACGACCGCATGCCTAAGGACCTCAACGACGTCACGACCTTCTTCACCAAGGTCAAGGCACTGCAGCCTGACGTCCTGCTGATCTCGGGGCATGAAAAAGGCGCAGCGACAGCGGCCCGGCAAATGGGCGACTTCAAGACCGTAGTGCCGCTGATCGGCATCACGCACTGCGAATCAGCGAAAGTCGTCGAAGACTTCCCGAAGATTGCGGAAGGACTCGTCTGTCCGACGCAGTGGGATGAAACTATGAAGGCGAGCGATCCAATGTTCGGATCCGCAGCCGAATACAACAGGGCCATGATTGCAGCGTACCCCGAGTACAAGGTCGTGCCCTACCAGACGGCACAAGCGAGCGCGGCAATCTACGTCTGGGCTGATGCGTTCAAGCGGGCGCAGTCGCTCGACACCGAAAAGGTGCGAGAGGTGCTGACGAAAACCGACCTGCAGACGTTCTACGGCGGCGTGAAATTTGCCGAGGACGGCAGCAATCCGGGCAAGGAAATCGTCATGCGCCAGATCCAGGGCGGCAAGTACAAGGTCGTTTCACCGGCCGAAGTTGCGGCCGCGCCGTTGGTCTATCCGCGCGACGCCCACTACTAGTCGAGGATGGAAGCGGGCAACTCCCTGCCCGCTTCCTCTGTACGCGGCTCAATCGCAACGCGATTGGGCAGTCCATCTCAACGACGGGTGGGGACGTCCGCGATGGAACAGGTACTTGGCAATCTTTCGGTTCTGGCAGGCGTGCCGATCTTCAATCTCGGCCTGCTGATCGACGGCCTGCTGATCGGATCGATTTTCGCACTTGCGGCCTACGGCCTTGCCCTCGTCTGGGGCGTGATGAACGTCAAAAACCTGGCGCAGGGCGACTTCATCATGATCGGCGGCTACATCACTTGGACGCTCGGTCGCTACGGGATTGACCCGCTGCTGGGCGTGCCGATAGCCGCCGTCGTGCTGTGGGGCATCGGCTGGATTCTCTATCGTACGGTCATCAGCAAGGTCATTACCCGCGACCTTTTCACATCGCTGCTTGCGACCTTCGGCATCGCGATCGTCATTCAGCAGAGCCTCAATCTCGCCTTTGGTCCCGACACCCAATCCGCCCAGGCCGACTTGCCGACGCTGTCATTTGCGGACGGGCTGATTACGATCGCCTCAACCCGCATCGTCGGGTTTGTGCTCGCGATCATTCTTGCCGTGGCCATTATCCTTTTTATGAAAAAGAGCCGCATGGGCCAGGCGATCCGCGCAACCGCGCAGGATGCAAGAGCGGCGCGCGTCCTCGGCATCGACACCGAGAAGGTCTATTCCTTCACCTTCTGCCTGAACGCGGCGATTTGTGGCGCCGCCGGAGCCCTCGTCGCCGTTGTCTGGAACGTCCAGCCATTCCTCGGCACGACCTATTCAATCCGCTTGTTCGTCATCGTCACCGCGGCCGGTTTCGGCAACCTGCCGGGCGTGATTGCAGCCGGCTTCGGTATGGGCGTGTTTGAGCAGTTCGGCGGTTTCATACTTGGCGCCCAGTTCCAGCAGGCTCTGATAGTGATCCTGCTTCTGGCGATCCTGGCGGTCCGTCAATTGCAGCAACTCCGCGTGCGGCAGGCCGTGCAATGACCCGCACTTCCATGCACCCCGTCACCATCGGCGCGCTGCTGCTTGTCGGCGTCGCAGCGCCGCTGCTGTTTCCGGCCTACACCAACCAGATCGCCGTGCTCTGGCTGATGATCGTCTTTGCGACGACGTGGGACATCCTCGGCGGCCAGATGGGCTACAACTCGCTCGGCAATATCTTTTTCTTCGGCGCGGGCATGTACACCTGTGCCGTGGTGCAGATCGGCCTCTATTACGACGTCGGAATGTACACCTCAGGCGCGCGCACCACGCACATTGTTTTCACGACGGCGCAGTACTTCACGGGCTTCACAATCGGCGTGGTTGCCGCCGGCATCATGGCTGCAATCCTTGCGATCATGACATCATGGGTCGTATTCGGATTGCGCGGCCCCTATTTCGCGATCGGAACGCTCGGTGTGGCAGTCGCAGGCGCCGAGCTGGTGGCCTCGTGGCAATGGGTCGGCGCTGCCTCCGGTATATCCATGCCGGTATTTCCGGGCGCCCCCCAGACGCAAAAGCTGTTTTTCTATTTCCTGCTCTTTGCCCTCGCCTTCGTTGTGCTCATTTTTCTTCGGTGGCTCTATTCGACGAATTTCGGCGCCGCCATCAATGCGATCCGCGACGACGAAGAAAAGGCCGAAGCAATGGGCCTCCACACGCGCCGCTACAAGCGGACAGCCTGGACCATTGCCGCTTTCTTCCTCGGCATCGCAGGCGCCATTTTCGGCAACATGACCGGCTTCATCGATGCGCGCGACATCGCATTCCCGACCACGACTTTCAATATTTTCATGATCCTGATGGTGCTGCTTGGCGGCAAAGGCACGTTCTGGGGACCGGTCGTCGGCGCGATCATATTCCACGTTATCAAAGAAGTGACGTGGACCTATTTCCTGGGCTGGCAATTCGTGGCGCTCGGCCTGCTCATCGTCATCATCGTCGTCTATTTCCAGCAAGGCATCGTTGGCTGGCTGATGGAGAAGTATCCGGAGCGCTTCGGAGTCCGCGTCGCGGCCAAGGAGCGCGAAGTGCGATCGCACGCGATCGAATTCGCGCCACAAGCGAAAGGTGCCGAATGAACGACGCGATCATCGAGCTCACGAATGTCACAAAATCGTTTGGCGGCGTCGTTGCCAACCGCAACGTTTCCCTGTCCGTGCCGCGCGGTCGTATCACCGGGCTGATCGGCCCGAACGGCTCGGGCAAGACGACCTTGTTCAACTCGATCGTCGGATATCACCCGATCGACTCCGGCTCGATCCGTTTCGAAGGCCAGGAGATCTCGCAGCTGCGGGTGCAGGAAATCGCGCGCCTCGGCCTTCTGCGCACCTTCCAGGCCACCCGCATCTACGGAAAGATGAGCTGTCTGCAGAACATGCAGATCTCGATCCCGCACAGAAAAGCTCATTTTTTCGATATGTTCGCCTACGAACGCCAGGACGTTCTGGAGCGGGCCGAACATCTGCTGTCGTTCGTCGGCCTCTACGAGAAGCGTTTCCTGCGCGCAGGCAGCCTTTCCTTCGGCCAGCAAAAGCTGCTCGAATTCGCCATGGCGCTCATGAACGAGCCGGCGGTTCTGTTGCTCGACGAGCCGACCGCGGGCATCAACCCGACGCTGATAAACGGTCTGATCGACCGCCTCAAGCGAGCCAATGCCGAGTTTGGCATCACGATGTTGATCATCGAGCACAACATGCGCGTCATTATGAACATGGCGAGCAAGATCTATTGCCTTGCCCATGGCGAAATGCTCGCCGCCGGATCGCCCGAGGAAATCCAGGGTAACCAAAACGTCGTCGACGCCTATCTCGGAGCGCACTGATGGCAAGCTCTGGACACACCCAGGCGGGCGGCGGCTTTCACGGCGGCGTCGGCGCCGTTATTTCCGTCGAGGAAGTCACGCGCCAGGCGCTAGAAATCGCTCGCGAGGTGAGCACTGAGCGGCTCGATGAGCTTGCAGGAAACAAGCCGCATCTGCGGATCGACAACCTCAATTCAGGCTACGGGCAGATGGAGATCCTGCACAACTTCAGTCTGCGCGTCGGCCGCGGCCAATCGTTATGCCTCATCGGTCCAAATGGCGCAGGGAAATCGACCGTCCTGCATTCGATTTTTGGCTTCACCAATATCTATTCGGGTACCGTTTCGATCGAGCAGGATGGCCGCGACGTCGACGTCACACGCCTTTCGTCCAACGCCAAACTTCAGTCCGCCGGCATCGCCTATATCCTGCAGGACAAGTCCGTCTTTCCGGGAATGACGGTGGAAGAAAACCTGTGGCTCGGCGCCTATTTGATGGATCGCAAGTCGGCAAAGCAGGCCGCGGACGCGATATTCGACAAGTATCCGCGCCTGGCCGCGCGGCGGAGGCACCCCGCCAAGGTATTGTCAGGCGGAGAACGCCGCCTGCTCGAAATCTGCCGCGCTTTGGTCATGGACCCGAAGGTGCTGCTGGTCGACGAGCCATCGATCGGGCTCGAGCCGCGCTTCATCAATGCGGTCTTCGACATCCTCGGCGAACTCCAGCACAACGAAGGCAAGACCATCGTGATGGTCGAGCAGAACGCGAAGAAAGGCCTTGAATTCTCCGACATCGGCTACGTGCTGGTCTCCGGCAAGCTCGCGCTGGCTGGCAAGGCCAGCGAGCTGCTGACGGATCCCGATGTCGGGCGGCTGTTTCTTGGCGGTTAGTTTTTTTCGGTTTTTTGCTCTTTGATCCACTCGACGATCAGCTCCCATATGACGGCGAGCACGATCGGCCCGAGAAACAATCCCGTAATGCCATAGGCGAGCGTGCCGCCGATGACGCCGATCAAAATGACCAGGATGGGAGTTTTCAGGCCGCGGCCCATGACGAGGGGCCTCAGCAGATTGTCGAGCAGATTGACTGGCACCATGTAAACCGTGAACAGAAGGGCTGACGTCGTTTCCATTGTCATCCAGCTCCAGATGATGAGCGGTACTATGACAACCGACGGGCCGACCTGGATGATTCCGAGAATCAGGACGGCAAATGTGATCAGGCTGGCTTGGGGCACGCCCGCAACCATCAGACCTATGCCGGCGAGCAGCGCCTGCAATACGGAAATGCCGATGACCCCGCGCGAAACTGCACGAATGGTCGCTCCGGCTTGATCGACAAGCTCTTCGCCCCGCTCCGGATTGAGTCGCCGTGAAAACCTCTTGACGGCGGTGGCAAGCGCTGGCGCCGGCGAAAACAGAAATCCGGCGACGATGACGGCGATGAGAAACTTCAAAATGCCCAGGCCGGTATCCGCACCAATACGGAGCAACCTGGCGCCCAATGGCTTCAATTGCGGAACGATAGCCGCGAAGGCAGCGCTTATGTTGGTCGATGCCAAATCCCAGAATTGATAGATCGGCGCGCCGATGAGCGGCCAGTCTTTCACTGAGGCAGGCGGCGACGGCACCGCCAGCAGCAAAGGATCGAGCCGATCGGAAATCGCGCGGACACTGTCGACCAGACCCAGGGCAAGCCATGTCGCCGGACCGATAATGACCAGCAAGCTCAGAATTGTCGTGAGTGCGGCGGCCAATCGGCGGCGTCCCCCGAGCCGAAACGAAATCCATTCGAAAATGGGATAGAGCGCGACGGCAAGCACCGCGCTCCAGATGAAAATTGAAATAAATGGCTGAACGAGAACAAAAGACCAGTAAAGCAGAAGAGCGAGAACCGCCAGACGGATGGCCGTTTCAATAAATGGCGTCTGATCGCCGCCAGACTGCTTTTTGTGATCGCGCGTCACAGATGGCTTCCCCGACAATGCAGTGCACGGTCGCAATTAGCCAGACAACAACCGCGCTGCCACTGTCAGCCTATCACGTGGTTTCGCAAATCGGAGGTCGGAGAAAATCGTTTGATACGTCTGACTGCCCTGCAAAATCACGTTCAGCGGGGCGTCCGTCGACAAATGGCGATCCAAATCCCGGTCCCAGCTGTTTCCGGCCTTTTCTCAACGCGCGCTCGGCGATGAAGGCGTCAGATGCCGCGCGAAAGAGGTCGGGCAGCTGGCTGGGTGTCTGCAGTACGGATCGCATTACCGCAAAAACATTCACCGAACCGTTCGAGTCCAGCGCCGACCCTGCCGCG